>Ga0187771_10000541_pt1 | contig 23536 bp, 15 predicted proteins | sample 0116_SJ02_MP15_1_FD_133139 | JGI IMG/M metagenome (GOLD analysis project Ga0187771, IMG submission 133139) | Tropical peat soil microbial communities from peatlands in Department of Meta, Colombia - 0116_SJ02_MP15_10_MG | ecosystem: Environmental > Terrestrial > Soil > Wetlands > Peat | place... | reverse complement strand
CTCTCCCTGGGATTTTTACCTCTCACTTTCGGTTACGCCATCATGCGGTACCGTCTGATGGACGTCGACATCATCTTCCGGCGGGGGATTGCCTACACGCTGGCCACGGCGACGATCGTGGGGGGGTACTTGGCTCTCATCGCTCTCTCGGCGGACTATCTGCATAACTGGATCCCCATCACCGGCCACGGTGCGTGGATTCTGGCCGTCGTCGTCACCGCTCTCTTGTTCCAGCCTTTGGTGAACCGGATTCAGACGCGCTTGGACAGATTCTTCAACCGCGAGCGATATGATTATCGCAGGACTCTCCTGGACTTCGCGCGAGAGTTGACGTCGGAACTCCACGTGAGTCGGCTGCTGGACCGGGTGGCCGACCACCTGTCGGAAACTCTTCAGGTCGATCGGCTGGCGGTGTTTACGGCAAGCGAATCCAACGGATTCAGCCTCACGAAGTCCCGCGGCCTTGACGATGACGGCCCCCTCGACCTGAGCTTCTTGGATCCCCGTCGGCCGGAGCTCCAAAAGGGCTATCTGTTCTTCGATAGCGTGAAGCGGCCCTTCGGACTGTCCCCCGGCGCTCAGGAAACTGTTGAACGCCTGGACCTCCATTATTACCTGCCGTTCAAAGTGAAGGATCGCACGCTCGGGTACCTGGGCCTGGGAAAGACCCGCGAAGGGGACTACCTGTCGAGCGAAGATGTCGACTTGCTGCGGACCATTGCCAGCACCGTGACCGTGGGTTTGGAAAACGCGCGCCTTTACGAGTCGCTGGAATATAGAGCCGTCGAGTACCAGAATCTGCGCGAATTCAGTGACAACGTCATTGAGTCGATCAACGTGGGCGTCCTGGCATGCGACCTGGAGCAACGGATCGAGATGTGGAATTCATCCATGGAGGCGATGTACGGGCTGAAGCGGTCGGAGGTGATTGGGAAAAAACTGCACGAGATTTTCCCGCCCGAATTGCTGGCGGCCTTTCCCGAGGGTTCCGAGCCGCGCCATGTCGTCAGCCTCTATAAGGTTCCGCTGAGCACGGGAGATGGCAGGCAACTGATCGTCAATCTGTCTCTGGCGCCGTTGTGGGGCAAGGACGACCAGGTGATGGGCCGCCTGCTGATCCTGAACGACCTGACCGAACGCGTCACCCTCGAAGGCCAGCTGGCGCAGGCGGAGAAACTCTCTTCGATCGGTTTGCTCGCCGCCGGCATCGCGCACGAGGTGAACACGCCGCTGGCGGTCATTACCTCTCAAGCGCAGATGCTGGCGAAACAGGTGCCGACGGACGATCCTCGCTCGCGCACCCTGGAGAAGATCATCAAGCAGTCGTTCCGCGCCTCGGAGATCGTGAACAACCTTTTGAAGTTTTCCCGCGTCAGTGGCAGCGAACACGTCGAGCTGGACCTGAACAAGCTCATCCGCGAGACGCTGTCGCTGGTGGAACCGATGCTCAGGGCTTCGAAAATCACTCTCAACGCTCAGCTCGATTCGAAGGTGCCGTCCGTCTATGGGAATTACGGCAAGCTTCAACAAGTATTCATGAACCTCATCATGAATGCCCGCGACGCGATGCCGCGCGGGGGCGAACTGACGCTCGCCACCGAAAGCGAGAATTCCACCATTCGTGTGGAGGTCTCCGATAGCGGCGTGGGCATCCCGGCCGACCAACTGGACAAAATCTTCGACCCCTTCTTCACCACCAAAGCCACCAGCCGCGGGACGGGGCTGGGCCTGGCCGTGACCTACGGGATCATCCGTGAACACGCGGGCCAAATTAAGGTGGAGAGTGCGGTCGGACAAGGCACGTCATTCCGGTTGGAATTCCCCACCGCAAGGAAAGCCGTCCATGTCAGCTAAGGGTTCCATCCTGATCATCGACGACGAGCAGGAAATCCGCGAGAGCCTGGAACAGCTCCTGAGTCTCGAAGGGTACGCCGCGGCATCAGCCTCGACCGGGGGCGAGGGACTGAAGAAACTGGAGGAGCGCTTTTACGACTTGGCGCTTTTGGACATCACCCTTCCTGACCTGAACGGCCTGGAAGTTCTCAAGACCATCAAACGCGATAGCGCCGATACGGGCGTCATCATGATTACCGCGTTCGATTCGAGCCAACTGGCTTTTCAGGCCTCGAAGGAAGGCGCTGAGAGTTACATCACCAAGCCCTGGGATAACGACAAGCTGCTGCTCGAGATTCGCAACACGCTCGCCAAGTCGAAGCTGCAAGCGGAAAACGTTCAGCTTCGCCGCGCTTTGAAGCGCTTTGGCTTGCCGAACATCGTTGGCAAGAGCGAGCGCATGCAAAAGGTTTTCGACCTCATCACCCAAGTGGCGCCGAGCCGCGCCACCGTGTTGATCGTAGGCGAAAGCGGCACGGGAAAGGAACTGGTGGCGAAGACCATTCACGCCACCAGCCCAAGGTCCGATCACCCCTTCGTCCCCGTCAATACCGGCTCCATGCCGGTAGACCTGCTCGAAAGCATCCTCTTTGGCCACATGAAGGGCGCCTTCACCTCAGCCATCGCCACCAAGCGCGGCCTGTTCGAGGTGGCCGATCAGGGGACCATCTTCTTTGACGAGATAGGCACGGTGGGGGTCGAAACTCAGACCAAGCTCTTGCGGGTGATTCAGGAGCGCGAGTTCATGCGCCTGGGCGGGACGGACAACATCAAGGTCGACGTCCGGATTCTCGCCGCCACCAACGTGGATCTGAAAAGGCTCGTCCAGGAAAACAAGTTTCGCGAAGATCTCTACTACCGATTAAACGTCATCACGGTCCCGCTCCCGCCGCTGCGCGACCGCAAAGAGGATATTCCGCTGCTGCTCGAGCATTTTCTGAAGAAATACTCAGAGGAGAACGGGCGCTCGGGGTTGCACTTCTCGCCCGCCGCGATGAAGACATTGATGGATTATAACTGGCCGGGCAACGTTCGCGAACTGGAAAACGCTGTGGAGCGCGCCGTCGTCCTCTCCTCGAGCCCGGAAATCACGCCCGACCTCCTGCCCGAGCACTTATCGCAGAACGTCGCGCACGAGGTCCACGGTTTTTCGCCCCCGGACATGGACGGGCATTCCCTTTTCGAAGTCGTGGACAATTGCGAGCGGCGAATCATCCTCGAAATGCTGGCGCGCACCGATTGGAGTCAGACCGAGGCCGCCGAACGTTTCAAAATTCCTTTGTCCACTCTCAACCAAAAAATCAAGCGCCTGCGTATCGACATCAAGCGACGCCGGGAAGCGTAGGCGCTTCGGCCAGTTTCTATCGCACACTCGACATCGATGCTCTCTAAATGTGCGCCAGCTTCCGACTCATCCGTGCGCGACTACAATGCCCAGTGTCCGGAAGTGCTGAGTCTGGAAGAACAGGCCAGTCATGAGGCTGAGATTGTAGGCAAAGTGGAGGACGACACTCGGCGCCAGTGACCCGGTCAGCCCGCGCGCCAGCGAAAACACCACTCCCACGAGAAACACCAAGAGCAGATGGTTCCAGGCGCCGCTGTATTCGGGAATGTGAAGGGCCGCAAAAAGCACTGCCGTGCTCACGATGGCGAAGAGCAGCCCGACCTGCCGCTCGAAGATCGAAAACAAAAACCCCCTAAAAATCAACTCCTCCATGAAGGGAGCGACCAGCGTCGCAAACCCGCCCAGCGCCAGCGCCACGTGCGGTGAAGTGAACATTTGTTCCAGCGGGAAGTCTTGCTTGTCGGGAAGAAGGGTGGGCGAAAACTGCACGCCCACTGCCAACAGAAACCCGCCGGCGAAGTAGCCCATGGTTTGGCGCGCGGTGAGCTTCCGCCACCTGAACGAGGACCAAAACGGCTGGCGGTGATGGGCGACGACCAGCAAGTAAAGAAAGCCAAACAACAGCGCATAAAAAACCAGTTGCAGCGTCAGCAGAAACAAAGGGTCGTTCTGAACGGCCTTGGCATCGACGCGCCCGCCCGCCATGGCCTTCAGCGCTGCGTAGCCAACAACGACCAGCAAATTGGAGGCCAGCAGAGACAGGAACGCGAAGGGCAGAAACAGGGCAAGGTCGCGCCAGCCCCACAGACTCGAGCCCTGTATCGCGGCGGGGGCGGCGGGGATCGTAACCGGCGCGTAGCTATCTGGCGGAATTCCGCTTTCGGGCGTTTCTTCCGACATCATTCGTCCCGCCTTTTTCCACCGAGTGATGCGGCTAGAAGCGGAATCATCAGCTCATGATGGCCGGTCAGGGCGTAGCCATGGCTCATCGCGCCTTTGGCCCCGGCACTCGCTGCCGGCGGCCTGATGACAACATTCTGCATCGGCCTGTAGTGATGTATGAAATCCAGGTTGACAGTGGTGATGCCGCGCGGCGCGCGCCCGAGATTTGCCGCCAGGCCGAAGCACTTGAGAAAAACTTCCGGCAGAATGACGGCCGACCCGACGTTCAGGTAAACACCGCCGCCGTCCATTTGTCTCACCAAGGCAGCAAGCAACAGAAAGTCGCGGTGAGTCGCCGCGCCCGTGGCTCGCGCATCGAACGCGGGATGATTGTGGATGATGTCAGTTCCGATGGCCACGTGCACGGTGACCGGAACGCGCCGCCTGTACGCCTGGGCAAGAAGACTGTAGCGCCGGAAGCGCGCGGCAGGCGAGCGGCCGAGAAACCGGCCCACGGCCTCGCCGATGCCGAGCTCGTCGCGGTCGCCGGCAGCAATCGCTTCGTTGATGAATCGGCCGGTCTCTTCCGCCATCCCAAACTGGCCGTGGCTGAGGGCGGTCGGAACATCTTCTGAGGTCGCCCCTTCGAGCGCGATTTCAAAATCGTGAATCAGGGCCGCACCGTTCATGGCGACTGCGGTCAGGTACCCGCGCTTCATCAGGTCGATCAGTATCGGACTCAACCCGCACTTGAAAACGTGGCCACCGAGCCCCCAAATGATCGATTTCCGCTTCCGCCGCGCGCGCTCCAGCGCCTGGATCACCGCGCGGAAGCTCTGCCCCGCAAGTATGCGTGGAAGTGACTCCACCCATTGTTTGATCGATGCGCCCGGCCGCGCCTCGCGCGCAAAATCCGAAACCGTGACTTTGCTGGCGCGTGACCTGAGCGGGTAAGTCCGGACGCTATCGAGTTTCACTGGCATTTGACGGTAAATACTCATGTGGGTGCGCCGGAGGGTGTGGAACGGAGGATAGACACTACCGGATCAAACACTCTCTGAACGGTTTCCGAATCGAGCACGCCTGTTTGTCGCAGAAAGATCGCTGAATTGGCGGTGAAGAGCGTTCCGGGTCTGGCATAGCTCGCCAGGCTCAGACCGCCTTCACTGAAGCCATGAGCCTTCAATTCGATGGCGCGAGGATCAGCGTATGGCTGGCTGGTGATCTGGCAGAGAATCCAATCCTGTCGGCTGGCATTTGCCAAAACGACCGCCGGCCGTAATTTCGACCCCGACAAGTCCGAGAACGGAAATGGCAGGATGACTACCGCTCCGATTGAAGGTACGACCACGCTTCATCCTCTTCCGGGCGGTTCCAATCTTCGGCGAGGGCTTGCTCGCTGAGCAGAGCGGCCTTACCTGCCACCATTCTGGGATCTTCCTCCAAGATCGTGACCAACGCACGGCGCGCTTCAGGAAGTGCAACCTTCTCCAGGAGCCGCACCTGGCCTTTCTCGTCAACGACTGCCTCTACCGTTCGAATCATGGTTATTTCTCTCTGTCGGGCATCAATTATAGCGCCGCGAGCTACCCTGCGCCACTCAGCATCGGTACGAGTGCTTGCCCTGTGTACGACTTCTTGACGCGCGCAATTTCCTCCGGCGAACCGGTGGCGACCACGCGCCCGCCGGCCTCGCCGCCTTCCGGGCCCAAGTCGATGATCCAATCCGCCTGTTTCACCACATCGAGGTTGTGCTCGATGATGATGACGGTGTTACCGAGGTCTGTCAATCGATTGAGGACCGCCAGAAGCTGCTTCACGTCGTCAAAATGAAGGCCGGTGGTCGGCTCGTCGAGGATGTACAGAGTCCGGCCGGTCTGGCGCCGGCTCAATTCTTTGGCGAGCTTAATACGCTGCGCCTCGCCGCCCGAAAGCGTTGTCGCGGGCTGCCCCAGGTGAACGTAGCCGAGGCCGACGTCCACCAGCGTCTGGAGTTTCTGCTTGATTTGGGGGATGTTTTCGAGAAGCGGCAGCGCGTCCTTCGCTGTGCAGTCCAACAGGTCCGCGATGCTCACGCCTTTGTACTTCACAGCGAGCGTTTCGGAATTGTAGCGGCGTCCTCGGCAGACATCGCAAGTGACAAAAACGTCCGGCAGAAAACTCATTTCGATGCGGCGCAATCCTTCACCCTGACAAGCTTCGCAGCGGCCGCCCTTCACGTTGAAGCTGAACCGCCCGGCCCGATAGCCGCGCTCGCGTGACTCGGGCAGCATGGCAAACAGCTCGCGGATGGGCGTGAACAGCCCGGTGTAAGTTGCCGGGTTGGATCTCGGCGTGCGCCCGATGGGCGCTTGGTCGATTTCGATGACCTTGTCGATGCGTTCCATCCCCTCCAGGGCACGATGCTCTCCGGGTTCTTCGAGGGCGCGATAAATTTTCCTGGCGATCGTCCGGTAGAGGATATCATTCACCAGCGTCGATTTGCCCGAGCCGGAGACTCCCGTGACCACCGTGATGACGCCGAGAGGAAAAGCGACGTCGATGCTTTTCAAATTGTTGGCGCGCGCGCCGAGCACACGAAGAAACTTGCCGTTGGGGGATCGTCGCGCCTCCGGAACGTGGATGCTTAATTGGCCCGATAGATAGCGGCCGGTTAAGGAGTCCGGCGACTCGGCCACGCGTTCCGGAGTGCCGCTGGCCACAAGATATCCGCCTTGCTTGCCGGCTCCCGGGCCGAGGTCGATCACATAGTCGGCCCGCCGGATGGTCTCCTCGTCGTGCTCGACCACGAGCACGGTGTTGCCCAAATCGCGCAGGTGCTCGAGCGTTTCGAGCAGCCGCTCGTTGTCGCGCGGATGCAGGCCGATGCTCGGCTCGTCCAGCACGTACAAGACGCCGCGCAGCTTCGAGCCGATCTGCGTGGCCAACCGGATGCGCTGGCTCTCACCACTGGAAAGCGTGGCCGCGGAGCGGTCGAGACTCAGGTATTGCAAGCCGACCGCGCGCAGAAACTCCAAACGCTCGGAAATCTCGTTCAAGATCCGCCGCGCCATGAGCTCCTCCCGCGGGCTCAGTTTAATCTGGTGCGCCACTTCCTGAGCGCGGCCGATCGGCAAAGCGGTGAAATCGGCGATCGAGAGTCCCGTCACTGTGGCGGCCAGGCTTTCAGGCTTCAGGCGTCTGCCTTCGCACTTCGGGCAGGCTACCCCGGACATGTACTGTTCAAACCATTCGCGATAGCTCTCCGAGGTCGATTCGGAATACCAGCCGTCCAGGAGCGGGATAATTCCGCGGAATGACGGCGCGGAGCGTGAGCCTTCGGGGCCTTTCCCGAACAAGATCAAATTTTGAATCTTGCGCGGAAACTTGTTGAAAGGAGTCTTCAGGTCAAAGTGAAACTGTTCCGCCGCGCGCGCCAGGCTGCGCTGCATGAATGCCGAGCCGGAGCCGGGTCCCAGGCCGCCATCCAGCAGAGGGCGCGACCAGTCCACGATCACCTTGGCCGGGTCGAACGCGTATTGGCTCCCCAGTCCTCGGCAGACGGGGCAGGCGCCATAGACGCTGTTGAAAGAAAACGACCGCGGCTCCAGCGCCGGGATACTCACGCCGCAATCCACGCAGGCCCATTCCTGCGAATACAGATGCTCCTCGCCCCCCACCACAGCCACTTGAACGATGCCCTTGGCCAGTTTGATCGCGGTCGCGATACTCGCGGCCATGCGGCCCTCGATGCCCGGCTTCACGAGGAGGCGATCCACGACAACTTCGATCGTGTGGTTGCGTCGCCGGTCGAGCGGAATTTCGTCTTCGAGCGAGCGCAGTTGCCCGTCCACGCGTACCCGCACAAACCCTTCTTGCGCCAACTGCTCGAAGAGCTTCTTAAATTCGCCTTTGCGCCCGCGCACGATCGGCGCCAGAATCATGACTCTTGCACCTTCAGGATTTTCGATTTTCGATTGCCGATTTTCGATTGAGGAAGAAAGACGCCCGTGGCTCGTGGTCCGTTGTTCGTTGCCATTGACCAACGGCAGCGAACGACTCACCACGGACGACTGACTGCTGGCTACTGACTCCTGACTCCTGACTCCTGACTCCCGCTTCGTCATCGCCATGATCGAGGAAACGATTTGGTCTGTGGTCTGTCGAGAAATCTGTCGGCCGCAACGAGGGCAGTGTGGCACACCGATCGAGGCATAGAGCAAGCGGAGATAATCGTAAATTTCCGTGATCGTACCCACCGTAGACCGAGGGCTGCGGCTGGTGGTTTTCTGTTCGATGGAGATGGCGGGGCTGAGACCCTCGATCGAATCCACTTCCGGCCGCTCCATCTGGTCGAGGAATTGTCGGGCATAGGCGGAGAGCGTCTGGACGTATCGGCGCTGGCCTTCGGCGTAGATGATGTCAAACGCTAGGCTCGATTTACCCGAACCGCTCAGCCCCGTTACGACACTTAAGGCGTTGCGAGGAATTTCAACATTGATATTCTTGAGGTTGTGTTGGCGGGCTCCACGAACCGTGATTCGGTCGATCATCGTCCCCTGCGGCCCACGGCGATGAATTTCGGCAATAAGCCAATTTTTTATCGTAGTGGAAGCAACCCAGCCCGTCAAGAGCGCGGGAAGCAAAGAAGAAGAGGGGAAGCCGAAGAATTATTCCCGGGCGGCGGATCTCACTTGCCCTGGTCAACGGCTTGGCCCCGATCTTCTTCCTCATGTCCTGCTCATCCTGCGGGCGGACTTGTGACCTGTGTCACATCATCGAACCGTGTACTTCAGGTATCAGATAGTCTCTGACACAAGCTAGGGTATAATCTTCATTCAAGACAAAGGAGGCAATCTTATGGCGGTCCTAGAGGCAGCACCGAGAGTCGAACCCCAATGGACGAGTGGTCGCATGACACACCGCGTTCAGGAAATCTTAAGTTGGTACGAGAGCGACAACCCGGGCACCAAGACCAATATCGCCCGCCTTTTGAACCACGGCCGCCTGGCGGGAACGGGAAAGCTGGTGATCTTGCCGGTGGATCAGGGATTCGAGCACGGGCCGGCGCGCAGCTTTGCCGTGAATCCGGCGGGCTACGATCCCAATTATCACTTTGAAGTGGCGATTCAGGCGGGCTGCAATGCGTATGCCGCGCCCCTCGGATTCATTGAAGCCGCGGCGGCGCGTCATGCCGGTGAAATTCCCCTGATTTTGAAGATGAACAATCACGATGTGCTGCACGACGAAAAGGACCCCATCCCGGCCGTCACCGCCAGCGTAAAAGACGCGCTGCGCCTGGGCTGCGTGGCCATCGGTTTCACGATTTATCCGGGATCTGCGCACGCCCAGGAGATGTATTCCCAGCTTCGCGCTGCCGCCGAAGAGGCGAAGCAGAACGTACTAGCCGTGCTCGTGTGGTCGTACCCGCGCGGGACGAGCTTGACGAAAGAAGGCGAGACCGCTCTCGACGTGGCTGCTTACGCCGCGCAGATCGCCGCCCAACTCGGCGCCCACGTGATCAAAGTGAAACTGCCCAGTGATCATCTGGAGCTGGCGGAAGCGAAAAAGGTGTACGAGAAGGTGGGCATCCCGCGCGCAACATTGGCCGAGCGCGTACGCCACGTGGTGCAGAGCGCTTTCGACGGCCGGCGCATCGTGATCTTTTCCGGCGGCGCCAAGAAAGACAAGGATGAAGACGTGTTCAACGAGGCCCGCGCCATCCGCGACGGCGGCGGGTTCGGCTCCATCATCGGGCGCAATTCGTTCCAGCGCCCGAAAGAGCACGCCTTGAAGTTCCTTGAAACCATCATGGAGATCTACGCCGGGGAAGCGAAATAGTCGCTTCGGCGTGGTGATCTCCTCTCGATCCGGCGCCAGCGGCCCTGTGCCTGCCTCTTCAGGAATGAGCCGTTGGCGCAACGTGCTCGGCGCGGATTTCGCTTCGTTGCTGTGCCGCGCGATTCCTGTTAGGATTCACCACGGTTGTAACGACCAGGGTGGAGTCGGCGATCGTCCTGCCGCCGACGCTGCAAAAAACGCGACTCGCTTCTTAAGAGGAGGGTGGCTCCTTGGGAGACCCGCTAACCCTTCACCGCCTGCATTTCGCTTTCACGGTTACCTTCCATTATCTGTTTCCCCAGCTCACCATGGGGCTGGCTTTGCTCATCGTGATCCTGAAAACGATGGCGCTCCGAACGGGATCGGAGCACTACAACCACGCCGCCCGCTTCTGGAGCCGCATCTTTGGAATCAGCTTTGCTCTCGGAGTCGTTACCGGCATCCCGATGGAATTTCAGTTCGGCACGAACTGGGCCGAGTTCTCGCGGGCGGCCGGCGGCGTGATCGGCCAGACGCTGGCGATGGAAGGGGTGTTTTCGTTTTTCCTGGAGTCATCGTTTCTGGGCTTGCTGCTGTTTGGTGAAAAACGCCTGGGGCAGAAGGGTCATTGGTTCGCGGCGTTCATGGTGTTCTTGGGCTCCTGGCTTTCGGGCTATTTGATCGTCGCCACTGACGCTTGGATGCAGCACCCGGTCGGCTACGCGCTCGGGCGCGATGGCAGTTTTCTCTTAACTAGTTTCTGGAGCCTGGTGCTGAATCCCTGGGCCCTCTGGCAGTACGCCCACAACATGATCGGCTCCGTCATCACTGCGTCCTTCGTGATGAGCGCGATCGGCGCATTTTATCTGCTGTCAAAGCAGTGGGAATTCTATGGCCGCACGTTTGTGCGTCTGGGAGTGATTGCGGCTCTCATCGCCAGTGTTCTTCAACTTTTCCCGACCGGCGATCAGCAGGGAAGAATGATCTCAGAGAATCAGCCCGTCACGCTCGCCGCGATGGAAGGCCTCTTTGAGTCCCAGCAGGGCGCGCCGGTAGCGATCATCGGCCAGCCGGACATGGAAAAGAAGCGCCTGGACAATCCTTTGCTGATTCCGCGCGCTTTGAGCTTCTTGACCTATCGGCGTTGGATGGCCGAGGTGCGCGGGCTGGAAAGTTTTCCGAGAGAAGAATGGCCCGACCAGATTCCACTCTTGTATTACAGCTATCACATCATGGTCGGGCTCGGAACCATTTTCATTGCGATTGCGGTGATTGCGGCGTTGCTGCTCTGGCGGCGGAAACTGTACGACTCGCGGCCGATGCTCTGGGTGTTGATGCTCAGCCTGCCGTTCCCTTATATCGCCAACACGGCGGGATGGATCACGGCGGAAGTTGGGCGCCAACCTTGGCTGATATACGGACTCTATAGAACTAAGGTCGGTGTTTCGACCATGATTTCAAGCGGCAACGCTTTGTTCACACTGCTCGGCTTCATGGGTATGTACACGGTGCTCGCCATTCTTTTCCTATACCTGGTCTACCGAGAAATCGAGCGGGGCCCCGAGCCCGTGGCACGCGCCGAAAAGATGACTTGATTGGGAAGAACCTTTCATGGGAACCATTTGGTATTGCCTGGTCGCGATCATGATTGCCGCCTACGTCGTCTTCGACGGCTTCGACGTCGGCGCCGGCATCGTGCACTTGCTGGTAGCCAAGAGTCCGGAGGAGCGCCGCCTGGTGCTGCGCACGATCGGCCCGGTGTGGGACGGCAACGAGGTATGGTTGTTGGCGGCGGGCGGTACGCTGTACTTTGCCTTCCCGGCGTTATATGCCTCCGGCTTCAGTGGCTTTTATTTGCCGCTCATGATGGTGCTTTGGCTCTTGATTCTGCGAGGCATCGCCATTGAGTTCCGCAATGCCGTTGACAATCCCGTATGGGTTCCCTTCTGGGATGCGGTCTTCTCTTTGGCGAGCCTGCTGCTGGCCATTTTTTATGGCGCCGCCTTGGGCAATGTGGTGCGAGGCGTTCCCCTCGACGCGCAGAATCGGTTCTTCGAACCGTTATGGACCAATTTCCGCGTGGGTGGAGAGACGGGCATCCTGGACTGGTACACCGTCATCATCGGTGTCGCGGCATTCTTGAGTCTTGCGCTTCATGGAGGGCTCTGGGTGGCCCTGAAAGTTGAAGGTCCGATTCAGCAACGTGCGCTGGCGCTGGCGCGCAGGATTTGGTTGCTCGTTGCGGTTTTCACCGCCATTATCACCCTTGCGACTTTTGCGGTGCAGCCGCACGTGTGGCACAACCTTTCCACTTACCCATTGGGTTTCGTATTCCCGGCCATCGCACTCGGCGGACTGGTGGCAGGCCGCTGGTTTATTTCCCGCCGAAATGAACTGCGGGCCTTCCTGGCTTCGTGCGCCTACCTGGTAGGCATGCTCACCAGTGTCGTCTTCGGCGTTTATCCTTACGTCCTTCCGGCCAGTACCCGCCCGGAATTCGCCCTGACCATCCAGAACGCCAAAGCAGCAGACTACGGGTTGCGGGTTGGGCTGGTGTGGTGGATCATCGGGATGGCTCTGGCCAGCGGTTATTTTGTTTACTCCTATCGGAATTTCGCCGGCAAGGTGCAAGTGGGCGCTGAGCATGAAGGCTATTGAGCAGGCTGCTTGTGTAATTCGACGAAATCAGCTCCCGAAACTCAATAAATCCGAGGCGAGCTTGTGATGCGAAGGATAGCGACCTTTCTCGCTCTGGCTCTCGTTCTCGTTGGCGTCGCCGCGTGCGGAGCCCAGGCGCAGGTCGAGCTCACGCGGCACGGAGACCAGATCGAAGTGCAGATTGGTGGCAAGCCATTCTCCACTTATTACTTTGGCCCGGAATCACCAAAACCATATCTCCATCCTCTTCGAAGCGCGGCGGGGACGATCGTGACGCGCGGTTGGCCAATGGTTAAGGACATCCCCGGCGAGAGTCACGATCACCCTCACCACCGCGCCATGTTCTTCGCGCACGGTGATATTAACGGCATCGATTTTTGGGGCGAAGGGACCCCCACCCAAGCGCAGCAGACAGTGAAAGGCAAAGTCTATTCGAGCGAGAATCTCCCTAAAGGCCGCACCGTTTTCACCAAACTCGACGAAATCGAAGGCAAGGGTGACAGGGCCACGATTCGCGCCGAGTTCAATCTCGTGGGCCCCGAAGGCGCCATTATTGGACAGGAGACTCAAGATTACACTTTCCGGGGAGACGAACAGAACCGAATCATCGATTGCGCGTTCACCCTCCATGCCGCCGAGATGCCCCTTAAACTGGGCGACACGAAAGAGGGAACTTTTGCGATCCGGGTGGTGAAAGCCCTCGAAGAGCCGGCGGGCCGCATGCTCAATTCAAATGGCGCGGTCGGCGAGAAAGAGATCTGGGGGAAACGCGCCGATTGGGTGGACTACTCCGGCGAGGTCGCGGGCGAAAAACTCGGCATCGCCATCTTCGACAGCCCTTCGAACATCAAGCATCCCACTTACTGGCACGCCCGAGGTTACGGGCTGTTCGCGGTGAACCCATTTGGCGAGCACGATTTTTACAACGACCCGAAGCGCGACGGAAGCGTCACCATCCCCGCCGGCGGCTCACTCACGCTGAGCTACCGCGTTTACATCCATCGGGGCGACGCGCAGGAAGCTAAGGTCGCCGAGGAATACGAGAAGTATACCCACTACCTTCCCCCGCGCTTTCGCCCGAAGCCACGACCGCGCCCTCATTAAGACAGTCGCGAGTTGCTAGTTCTCGCCATTTGACGGCTTTGGTTTTTTCTGGCCGGACGCCTTGCGCGCACCTCTTCTCGGCCGCACGGAGCGCCTTCGCCCCTTGCGCGGGGCTGGTGTTTCGGGCTCAGGCGGCGGGGCGGATTCCTCCCCAGCCGCTTCTTCTACAGTCCCAGACTCCGCCTCCGACCAATCCACTTCCGGAGTAACGAGATCAGGCTCTTCGATGGCCTCCGTGATCGGTTCGAGCTCCGGCCCTGCGGAACCCGTTTTCAAGTCGCTCCGCGCTTCGGTCGCAATCACGCTTTCCGGCTGGGCAACTTCCGAGGCCGCCACCGGCACCGATGGAATCACCATGGGCGGGAAGATGCGCCACACGCCCTTTCGGTCCCGTTGCAGCTTGAGCCAGCCCTCGCGCTGCGCCTGGTGCAGGAGATCCAGGAATCCACGGAAGCCGTATCGACGCTCGTCGAAATCCTTATTCGCAGCGCGCAACGCCTGGCGAATATGCCGCATGTAGAGAGGTCGGTTCGGCGTTTTCTCCACGGCAGCGGCGAGCGCTTGCTTCAGCAGCACCAAAGCCTCAGCACTCGCGCCCGCCGGCTCGATGGCGGCCGGAGCTGTTGTCTCCGGGCCCGCCGCGTCGGGAGCCGCTTCGGCGATCGCCCCCGGAGCGCCCTCTGTCGAGACTTCCCGGGAAGCCGGCGCTGGGCTCTTTTCGGCTTCGCCCTCGACGGTCTCCACCAGGTAGCCGCGGTCGATGCGCCGCAAATGAACAAGTCCGGCTCGCTGCATTTTTTCCATGAACTCGCGGAACGATCCCGCGCCGTAATCGCGCTCGCTGAAGGTGGAATCCAGTTGCAGGATGGTGCTCTTCACCGGGCCCAGTTGCGCCGCAACCTCGCGGTCCGAGAGAATCTTGAGCGCGCGCTGTACGTCGGGGAGGGCGGCGGAAAGGGCGCGGCTTTCGATGGCGGATCGCGCAGCGCGCGATGAACGGGCAGCTCGCGAACCGTCGCCGCCGGCGGGCTTGAGCAGGTTCTCGTAAGCGATGAATTCGTGACAATTCCGCTGTAGGATGTTGCTCGTGAACGCTCGCCCGCCGACGACGAAGACTCGCTTGTCGTACTGCTTAAGCTTTTCGACCAGCGCGATGAAATCGCTGTCGCCGCCCACGATGGCGAAGGCGTTGATGTGGTCGCGCGTGAAAGCCATCTCCAGCGCGTCGAGCGCCAGATTGATATCCGCACCGTTCTTGTCACCGCGCGGCGTCACATTGCGTTGCACCATCTGGACCGCGTGCTGCGTCATCTGGCGGCTGTGCTCCCCGGCGCGGGGCCAATCACCATAAGCGACCTTGGTGACGACTTCTCCACGCTCTTTCAAGGCTTCCAGAACCAGCGAGACATCAAATTCCTTGCCCAGAGTGTCTTTCACACCAATCTGGATGTTGTCAAAATCGATAAACACCGCAAGCTTCATTCGTTCTTCAATCATAGAACCTTCTTCCTTCCGGGTCGTCACTTGATGCAGCGAAGGCACCGGACTTTCAACTGGCCGGCCGCCGACTATGCGCCTGTTAGTATGATACTACCGCTTGACCCTCACTGTGAAATGATGCCGGGCGGCGACGTTACGCCATGTATTGGAGGCTCAGGTCGATGAGCTTCTGCGTGCCGGCGTAAGGATCGCCCTGGCGGTCCATCTCCATCGAGAAGTAACCGCGATAGCCGGCCGCCTTGGCAATCCCGAAGGTCTTTTCAACGTCCACCGGAATAAACTGCCCGTTGGGCCCATCCTCGCCCTCTTTGACGTGGGAAATATTGTAGGCGTGTTTGAACATCGCCGCCACCGCGCGGTAGTTGAAATCGGCGTTGAGCGACATCATGGAATTGGCGAAGTCGGGCAAGGCGTGGAGGTAAGGGTGACTCACTTTTTCGATGACCTTCACCACGAAAAACGCATCCTCGCTCACCAGGTCGTCGTTCTCCAGATTGACGACGACATTCCAGGAGGCTCCGTAGTCGGCGATCCGGCGCAGACTCTCGGCGGCGCGCTCGACATCAGGTTTCACATCGCGGCTTCCCGCCATGTGCACGCGAACGCTAGGTGAGCCCAGCCGGACGGCCACGTCGATCCAGGTCTTGCCCTCGCCGATGGCAGCGGTGCGTTTCGCAGAGTCGGGGTCGTAAACACTGTGCGAGATGTCCGCCGGGATGTTGATGACGCGCGCGCCCCCTTTCTCGAACGCGGCGCGGAGCTCCGCGCAATAGCCGGGCTCGGTGGACTTGAAATGCGCGCTCCAGGGCTCAATGTTATTCACTCGGAATTTCTGCACCACCATGGCGCCGAAATCCTTGAGCGGCATCGGAGCTTGCTTGCCGGCTCGCCCCGGCCGCCGCGGGTCTTCGATGAAATCCCGAAAGGGATAAGATGCGACCGAGATTCGTTTCCGTGGCTCGGTCGGGAACACGATATGGGGTTCGGCGCCAAATGCGCCGCGCCCACCGCTGACCGCTGCAGTAATCGCAAGGCTTGATGATGTTTTCAGGAAATCGCGCCGAGTGACTTTCCCCATCCGAATGCCTCCGCTTCCTGGAGGTGCCGCTCAGTATCCAGCAGCAGCGCACCCATGCACCCTTGGGCTCATGATTCGGGTTCGCCACCGTTTGGATGACCGGAGCAAACCCATCCCCGGGTCACGGAATGCTAGAATCCATCTTGCTCGGACACAGCTACGACCAGCATAGTCGCGGCGAGCCAAGATGCCAATCATTAAATCAAGGAGCCTGTGATGCCAGATACAATCCGGGTCGGAATTGTGGGAGCGCGTTTCGCCGCGCGCTTTCACTGGGAAGGGTACCGGCGAGTTTGCGGTGTCCCAGTGAAGGTGGCGGGCGTTACGTCGAAATCCGCGGAGTCCCGCGAGGCTTTTGCGCGCGACCGCGGAGTTCCCGCCTTTGCCTCGTTGGAAGAGCTCTGCGACGCCGTCGATGTGGTCGATATTTGTGCGCCCCCATCGGCCCACGAACCTTTGGCTGTCGCCGCTCTGGCGCGCGGCAAGCACGTGGTGATTGAAAAGCCTTTTACGGGATATTACGGGCCGGGCGGCGCCACCGGGAGAGATTTCAGAGGCAACGAATTTCCCAAAGAGACCATGCTTCGCGAGGCGCTGGCGAGTTGCGACCGCATTCTGGCTGCCGCGCGCGAGTCGGGCAAGAAAATCTGCTATGCCGAAAACTGGGTGTACGCGCCGGCGATCGAAAAGGAGCGCGAAATCCTTGCGAAGACGGGCGGACAAGTTCTGTGGCTGATCGGCGACGAGTCGCACAGCGGCTCGCATTCGCCCTATTACGGCATCTGGAAATTCTCCGGCGGCGGGGCGCTGGTAGGCAAGGGTTGTCATCCGCTGAGCGCCGCACTCCATTTGAAACGCGTGGAAGGGGAAACACGCGACGCGAAACCCATCCGGCCGGCAAGCGTCTCGGCGCGCACCCACGAAATCACACGGCTCAAGAACTTTCGAGACGCCGGCTTTTTGCGCACCAGCTACGATGATGTGGAAGACTACGCCCAGATGCACATCACCTTTGAGGACGGGACCGTAGCCGACATATTTTCCTCCGAGCTGGTGCTGGGCGGAGTCCACAACTGGCTTGAGGTCTTCGCCAACAACCATCGCACGCGATGCAATCTGAATCCCACGGACGCTCTCGAGACTTACAACCCGCGGGAGGAACTGTTGAAGGACGTATACGTGACCGAAAAGCTCGGCACCAAGCAGGGTTGGAGCAACCCGGCTCCGGACGAGGACTGGCAGCACGGCTACCCGCGCGAGTTTCAAGATTTCATGGAAAGCATCTACTTCAACCGCGAGCCGCTTTCGGGCGGGGCCCTGGCGCGCGACACCATCACGGTGCTTTATAGCGCCTACCTCTCCGCCGAGCGCCGCGGGGTGGAGGTGGGAATTCCTCAGTAGAATTCGCATGACCCCGCGGACAATGGCGACAAGCCGCACTCGCACCGGTCAATGCCGCTCGACGCGCACCACCCAAATCTCGCCGCCTTTCAAAATTCGCCGGAGCTCGGTTCTGTCGTCTTTTTCTTTCAACGGGACAACCTCACCGTTCGAGAGGTCGCTGGCTTGGCGCGCCAACCAAGGAAGCCGTATTGACACGGTGGCGTCAGCCGGGGCTTCCGCATGGTTGAAGGCAAACAAAATTTCGAACCGGTCGCCCACCAGGCGACGCACTTCCACCTCCGAAGTTCCCGCGCCTGAAACCTCGACCTCGGGTGTCATTCCCGCCGAGCGAGCCAACGCGAGGAGCAATCGCTTGCTCGAATCCTCATGGTGACGCTGATAACCGAGGGCCACGAACGATCCGACTAAAATCGCCCGGCCCTTCCCGAACGATCGTTCCACGATGGCGGGCTCGCCGCCGGCGAACCGCGCCAACACCTGAGCATCCCCGAGGGGTTCAAGGTCTTCTTCAAAAGCCTCGCCGTTTATTTTCTCGTTCGGCGCGAGACCCGAAAGACCGGCTCTCCCTTCGACGAGGATCTCGGATCTGTCCATAGGCCGAATGATCTTCTCGCGAGCGCCAAAGACTTCGGACAGGCCGAAGCCGGGGATGACTTCGCTGGAAAACCCTCGCTCATCGTTCCAGGCGAGGCGTGCTTCGGCCACCGCCGTGCCGCCGTGCTGCACATAGCGCTTGACGCCTTCGGCCACATCTCTCGACAGCATGACGGCGTAAGGCAAAAACAAGATTCTGTATTGATCGAGCTTTCCTTCGACCACGTCCGAAGTGTGAACGAAATCGACCGGAATCTGCTGCTCGAAGAAGGCGCGGTGCAGACCCATCAACGAGTCACGCTCGGCGTTGCCGAGCTTGGCGAGCGACGACTCCTCACCGCCCACCATATACGAGAGCCGGTTGTACAAGATCGCCACCTGGGCGGGCGCAGGTCTCGCGGCGTTCAGATCCGAAGAATGACTCGCGATGATTCTCGCCAGGTTGCCTGCGGCGCGGGCGCGATCCGTCAAGGTGCCATCCAGGTTGATGAGCCCGTAGCCATTCGATTCGTAACCGGAATTCATGGGGTACCAGGCGTAGACGGCGATTTCGCGCGCCCCGTGCGACACGACCTGCCATATCCAATATTCGAGGTCGTGCGAGCTCACCGGGTCGGCGATGCGCATCGCGGTCACGCCCTGGCCGGCCTGAAGCTCGCCGATCCAGAATCCCTTCCCGAGGCTTCGACCTGACGACCGCGCGAAATCCAGCGCCGCGGCGAGCTGTGGATAGGGCCACGGCCGTGTCGATTGGGAATGTTTGGGGTAGAGGGAGGTGCCGAAGAAGTCTGCACTCGCCGCCATCTTCCAATCGTCCGGCTCTCCGTATCCGTCGGTGGGTGAAGTGAAAAGACCGGGCACGTCGGCGTGACTGGTGATGGGCTGAAGTGCGATGGCGCCGCTCTCACCTCCTGGAGCGGTCATCCCTCGGGGCTGGCCGCTGCGAATCGCTTGCACGCGGGTCTTCAGATCCCCTGCCAGCTTGTCGTCAATATAAGCGCGCCAGTCGAGATAGTCGGTGTAGGAAAGGATCGTCGACGACCTGGGAGGCTCCACCTGCTCCCAGCGCTCGAATCCGCGATACCACGCGGCGTTCAGCGCGTCGAGCGTTTTGTATTTTTCCTTCAGCCATTCGCGAAAGCGGGCCTGGCTCGAAGGGCAGAAGCAGAACTCCGGATTGGTGAGGTAGGGAAACTCCGCCCAGTTGATCACGTGCGGTTCGCTCCAGACGTCCCATCCGAAGAGCGCCGATGACCGGTTCGCGTCGCGCGAGAGCGCCTCCAGGAATTTCACGACCTCGGCGCGAACGCCGGGATGGTCGATGCAGAAGCCCGGCGCCGCCTGCGATTGGATCACCGCGCCGCTTCGGTCCACAAATTTTGCGTCGGGGAAGCGTTCACCGACCCAGTCGGGCGCGGAGTCGAGATACACCTGAACGATCACGCGCAAGCCGCGCGCTTCGGCGAGGTGAAGGAGAAGGTCGAGGCTCTCGAAGTGAAATTCGTCGCGTCTGGGTTCCGCGGTCCCCCAGTCCACCCAGGTCTTAACCGTATTGAAGCCGACACCCTGGATGGCGTCCAGATCTCGGCCCCATCGTTCGGCGCTGGTAGCGTTCAGGCGTTCGAGCATCGGGGCGCGCGCCTTGCCCCCGCCGTACCAAACAGCGACGGGATAGAAATCGCCTTTGTCCGTTCGAACGTCTTTGGCGGACGCGTTCGAGCGGGGCGAAGAAAGCCATGCAAAGCACAGAGCCGTTGCGGTAGAAAACACAATGATCCATGCCGCCCGTCGAAGACTTTTCATCCGAGTCAAACCTCTGTCACCTTTCCATCGTGTGGCGAAGCATACTCCAAAATTCCGATAGCTTCGAGCATTTGTGTTTTATGAGGGTCGCGGCTAGAATTTGTGTCTCGTCGGATGTTTCCGCCATGCATGATGCGGCGAAACAGCCCTCTCCGAAAGTCACATGACGAATGAGATAAAGCGCCGCGCAAAGATCCGCCTGCGTTTGCACTGGAAGATACTGCTTTATTCGAGCGCGCTGCTGGTGGCGCTGATTGTCACGATGCTGGTCTACGTGAGGGCCCAGGCGGCGAGCTTCGTCAACGCCAGGCTGGCCGACGACCTCCGGCAAGGCAGCGAGAGAATCAAAGCGGCCGAAGACGAGCAATTCGCCGATCTGCATTTAGCCGCGGCGTTGGTCGCTTCCATCCCCAATTTGAACGCGTTGCTGACCAGCACCGACCTCGCCACCATACGCGATTTCCTCCTCTCCTACCAACAGCAGAACAAGCGTGCGGACCTCCTGATTGTGCTCGATCCAAAGGGCAGGGTTGTGGCGCGCACCGATGAGGAGAATGCGGAACCAATTCCTGAGGCAGTGGCGCTCTGGGTGCAGCCCGCCCTGACCGGACAGCCAACGAGCGGCGTTCTGGCTACTAGAACCGGGGTTTATAACACCTCCGCGGCGCCGGCCGAGGCGGGAGGGACGGTTTTCGGTTTTGTCGTCGCCGGCGCAAGTATCGACAACAACTTCGCGACCAAACTCAAAGACGTCAGTCAAGGCGAAGTGGTGATTGTGAGCGAGGGTGTTCTGGGTTCGACGCTTTCGTCGAGAACATTGCCCTGGGAAACTCGCTCGGCATGGTTGTCCGCCACCGGGAATAAGAACGAGCACAAGATTGTCGATATCAACGGCGAACGATATGCGTCCTATTTGACGACCCTCGGTCCCGAAAGCGGACCTCTGGCCATCTCCCTCCAGTCGCAAGATCGCGCGCTGGCCCCGTACCGCAACATCCAAATCGGTCTGGCAGTTCTGGGTCTGCTGGCGGCGCTCGTCGGCATCACCGGAAGCGCCGTGCTGGCCAGAACGGTTACGGCACCGGTCGACAAACTGGTGGAAGGCACGCACCAAGTGGCCGCTGGCAACTTCGACTTTCGCCTGGATATCGACAGCGGCGACGAGATCGGCCACCTCGCGGATTCGTTCAACACGATGATCCAAGGCCTGCGCGAACGCGCCGACATGCAGAAGTTTGTCTCGCAGTCCACGGTGGACATGATCCAGTCGAGATCGCAGAAGGTCTCAGCCGGCGAGCGGCAGCAGGTGACGATCTTCTTCTCGGATATTCGCGGATTCACGTCCATGTCCGAGCGTCTCGCACCCGAGGAAGTGGTGAAGATACTCAACCGATGCCTCAGTCTTCAGGCGGACCTAGTAAAGAAATTTTCCGGCGACATCGACAAGTTCGTGGGCGACGCGGTGGTGGCGGTCTTCAGCGGTGAAGACCAGGTGTTTAACGCTATTCGTTGCGGAGTGGAGATCCACAAGGCGCTCGATGCCTATCACGCCGACCACCCGAACGAAGAGGCGATCCGAATTGGAATTGGCATCGTGACGGGTGAGGTCATCCTCGGCAGCATCGGCAGCAAAGACCGCCTCGACTTCACCGTAATCGGCTCGAATGTGAACCTCTGCGCGCGTCTCTGTTCGCTGGCGGAGGCCGGAGAGATTTTGCTTTCCGAGTCCACCTACCAGCCGGTCCAGGGTCTCATTTCGGCGCAGCGCCTCGAGCCGTTAAACGTGAAGGGGTTCCGTGAAGCTGTCCCCGTCTACAAGATGACAGTTCACTGATCCAAAACCGTCGAACCTTAAAGGTCGAAGAAGCAGTCGAGAGACTAGAGTTGAAAGTCGAAACTGGAGGGCAAAGATCTTCGAAGAGTCCTGCGCAGCTTGGAGCTTGAACTTTTGACCTTCGACTGTTGACCCTCGACTGGTTTTTCGCGGGCCTCAGTGCTTCAGCGAATCGTAAGGGTTCTTGCTATAGTCCTGGCCGTATTTGTTCTTGTGCTGAACTTCCACGTAATTCGATTCGTTCAAAGAGAGCTCGGGCACAGAAGCAGCCTCGGACCCAACCGTTATTTCCGTTGAAGCCGGGTCAGAACGGTCTGACCATGCGGTGATCCGATAACGGCCGGGCGGAAGGTCCATCCGATAGGCGCCGGCGGAATCCGCCTCGACAATCCAGGAAGTCGGAAGGACCAGGATCACCGCAGTCATCTGGGGATGAATATTGCAGAAGACGCGGTAAGTGGCAGGCTCGGAGAAGACGCGAGACTTGGAAGCGCCCGCCCGGTAGAGCCCCAGATCAAACGGCTCCGGGCGCGACAGAGAGAAAATGTTGTGAAAGATCGGATCTTCGTTGGGAAAGTCCACCGTGGAGCCGGCAGGAAGGGCGAGCACAGCCGGAATGAATGTCTTGTTCTTCTGAACGAGCTTGCGACGCGTGGGATGAACGGGCGTGCGGCCGTCGGCCACTTCGGCGTACACAATCGTGGTGGTGGCGTTGGGATTGGAACGGCCTTGGATGCGTACCTGTCCGCTGACTTCCGTCCCTCGAGCCGCCGCAGACCACAACATTGCAAAGGTCAGCGTTAGAAATAACATTCGCGATTTTTTCATAGTGAAATGTCCCCGAGCCGACGGAGCTTATTATGGCTCGGAGGCGAGTCACTGGGCAAGAAGGGTTAAGTGATCAGGGCTGGTCGGGGCGGGGCTTGCCCCACCCCGACCATGGGAACGGTTGCTATTCAAGGACGTGGATATTCTTGTTCGTGCACATGTCCTTGAGAATTTTCGGCCACACCGTCACGCTGACCTCGCCCAGGTGCGCTTTCCTCAGCAGCAGCATCAGGGTGCGGGCCTGCCCGATGCCGCCGCCGATGCTGAGCGGGATCTCGTTGTTCAGGATCGCCTGGTGGTAGGAAAACTTCAGAAAATCAAGCTGGCCGGACATCTCCAGTTGCCTGCGGAGCGACTCTGCGTTAACGCGAATGCCCATCGAGGTCAGCTCGTGGCGGCGCTTCGTGACCGGATTCCACACCAGGATGTCGCCGTTCAACCCGTGCATGGGCCTGCCATCTTCGGAGCGAGTCTCCGTCACCCAGTCGTCGTAGTCGGCGGCGCGCATTTCGTGCGGGAAACCGTCCCGCAGGGGCCATCCGATCCCGATGATGAAGATGGCGGGGAATTTTTGCAGGACCTCGGTTTCACGCTGTTTTCGCGGCAGGTCAGGGTACATCGCCAGGATATCTTCGGCGTGCAGGAAGGTCAGCTTCTCCGGGAGGTGGGGATATTCTTCTGAACTCAGTTGCGGGAACAATTTATGGACGTGCCTCTCCGCACCCACGATCACTTTCCAAATCTTACTCACCACTTTCTTCAAGAATTTCAGGCTGCGCTGCTCGGGGGTGATCACAAGCTCCCAGTCCCACTG
>Ga0187771_10000540_pt1 | contig 23566 bp, 25 predicted proteins | sample 0116_SJ02_MP15_1_FD_133139 | JGI IMG/M metagenome (GOLD analysis project Ga0187771, IMG submission 133139) | Tropical peat soil microbial communities from peatlands in Department of Meta, Colombia - 0116_SJ02_MP15_10_MG | ecosystem: Environmental > Terrestrial > Soil > Wetlands > Peat | place... | reverse complement strand
GCCATCCCCACCTCCGTCTCCATGGGGGTGGCGTCTTGGAACTGGGTCCTGAAGGTGTTCTCCAAGATCACGGAGGAGCCAGCGAACCCCTTCAGCACGTCGCCCTTCCTGATCTTCATCTGCTTGGCGACGTTGCCCCCTTCATGAACCTTCACAGAACCGGGTCGCATGGCCTCGACCGGATCGTAGACGGTGGGCAACGGGTCGTAGGTGACCTTGACCGCTTCAGCCGCTTCTCGAGCTATGACCTCCGTTTCGGCAACTGCGGCGCCGATGATGTCCCCCGTAGAACGAACCACTCCCTTCGAAAAGAGCGGCCTGTCGGGAAGTACCGCGGCCGATTCGTTGATGCCCGGTATGTCCCTCCAGGTGAGGACACCGGCCACCCGAGGCATCCCCTTGGCGATGCTGTCATCTATCTCCCTTATCGTCGCGTGTGGGACGGACGAGTGAAAGAGCTTTGCATGGAGCGTGCCCTGGACGAGCATATCCCCGGTGTAGACCGGCTTCCCCAGGACCTTCTCAAGCCCGTCGACCCGGGAGAGGGACTCCCCCACGTAGAGGAGCCTTCCTTCTTCGCCCTTCTCCTTGACCGCCTTCAGGAAATCGGATACCTCGCTCACTGGACCTTCGCCTCCGACGCCTCCTCGATGGCCTGGATGATCGGATAGTAACCCGTGCACCTGCACAGGACCCCGCTGATCCCCACCTTGATGTCATCGGCGGTCGGGCTGGCATTCTTGGCGAGTAAATCCTTGGCTGCTACCAGCATGGCCGGGGTGCAGAAGCCGCACTGGGCCGCGTTGTACTTGAGGAACTTCTCCTGAAGGACCTTCACCCTCGGGTCCTCCAGGAGGCCTTCAAGAGTGGTGACGGATGCCCCCCTACACTGGGCCGCCAGGATGAGGCATGAATTGACTAGCCTTCCGTCCAGCAGTACGGAGCACAGGCCGCAGTCTCCCGTCCCGCACCCCTCCTTGACGCTCTTGAGGTTGAGGCGGTCCCTGAGCACGTTGAGGAGTGTGTCGGCCGAATCGACATGAAGGGACTGTTCCGTCCCGTTAACGGTCATGGTGACGAAGTGCTTTGACAAGGAAATCAGCCTCCCCCCAGGCGACTCGCGCATCGATCAAGGAGACGGCCCAGGTAGATCTTTGCGATCTCAAGGCGGTAGGCCCCGGAGGCCCTGAAGTCGTCGGTAAGCGAGAGCTCCGATGCAAGGGCGGCCTGGGCGTTGGACAGGGCATCCTGGGTAAGCCTCTTCCCTGCCAGGGAAGCCTCGGTTGATGGGGCCCTCTGGGGGACCCTCCCGGCCACCCTGTTGAGGGCGATTCGTGCCTGTCGCACGGTCTCCATATCCTCCTCCATGGAAATCACCGCCGCCATATTGACCAGCGCAATTATCAGGCTGTTGCGTCTTCCTATCTTCTCATAGGCGGAGGAGCTGTTGGGAGGGAGTGGCGGCAGCTCGACCTCGGTGAGTATCTCCCCGCTCTTCCTGAAGATGGTGCGCTTGCCCAAGATGAAATCGCGCAAAGGGAGCACCCTCTCCTTCTTGACGCTCGAAAGCCTCACCTTGGCGTCAAGGGCTAGGAATACTGGTATCAGGTCCTCCGATGAAGTGGCTGAACAGAGGTTCCCCCCGACCGTCGCGACGTTACGTATCTGGGGAGCCCCGAACTTGACAGCGGCGTCCCGAATCAGCTCGAGCTCCCTGCCCAAAAGCGGAGATCCCTCGAGGTCGCTCACGGTCGTAAGGGCACCTAACTGAATGGTCCCATCGACCTCGCGGATGTACCTCATCTCCTTCTCCAATCCTGAGATGTCGAGGAGGTCCGACGCGGAGATCAGCCGCCTTCTCAATCGGGGGAGGAGGTCAGTCCCCCTTGCGATTATGGAAGTGGTCTCTCCGTTGTCGTCCATGTACCTGAGGGCATCCTGCAGGTCTTCAGGCACGTAGATGTCATATGGAGGCAACCCCGTCAGCCCCCTCCTACCGCCGGCACGAAGAGCACGACGTCTCCGTCCTTCAGGTTGAAGTTCGGAGTGTCCTTGAGTGAATGAGCTATGCCGTTGTGGTAGACCATGGAATACGGCCGAGGCCTGCCCCGCAGGTCGTAGAGGGGCTCCCTGAAGGCTTTGCCCATCTTTCGGGTCATGGCGCTGATAAGGCTCGTGAGGTCTACAGCTTCCACCTCCAGTTCACTTGCTCCAGAGCTGGAGATGAGGTCAAAGAAGAGCCTAACCTTGACCTTTGCCATGTTCTCTTTCGTGGCTGAAACCTCCCTTCCCACGCTAAAAACCTTTGTGAGCTTAGAGGACAAGCCGCCGAGGGCACAAATCTTATACGATGACGCTGTCAGCCCCTAAATGGCGAACCGTCGAAGCGGGGCCCGTCTTCTAGCCTGGATTAGGATGGCAGCCCGCGAAGCTGTTGATCGAGGGTCCAAATCCCTCCGGGCCCGCCATCGTTTTTGATTGAGCGGCCTGCTTGGGCCGGAGTTCAAGGGAAGCCCTCACTTGGCGACTTCTTCCACTTCGAAGCTGAGAAGTCGAGTCCCGTCATCGTCGAATTGAAAGCGTCCGTTGACCGTTGCCCCCTTGAGGACCAGGGGGAGCCAGTGCCGGTCGTCCTCCCACATCTCCTGGTACGGGATGTCCCCGAGGGGAAACCATCGGAGCTCCCCTTCCTCGCTCGGCCTGGGCTCTCCATTGAACTCCTTCGTGGAGTAGACGTGCACCAGCCAGTCGCGAAGGGGATCGTCGCCGAACCTGAAGTAGAGGGTGCCTTGGAACTCGAGTGCAGGCACTTCTAGACCCGACTCCTCCATCACCTCCCGTTTGACGCATCCCAACGGGGTTTCCCCCTCGATCAGCTTTCCCCCCAAGCCGTTCCACTTCCCGCCACCGAACCGGCCCTCTGATTTGAGGAGGAGCAGCACTTCCCTTCCCTTCAGGACAAAGCAGAGAGTGGCGACGGTGACCAATGGTCGGCCTCCATGCATCGGCCTCGACAGGCTTTATAGGCTTCCCATTTGAAAACACCGGCGAAGGGCGTTTGGGTCCAGAGGATGAAGTGCGCAGAAAGGTCGAGCGCCTGATTCGCGCAGAAGAGGAGGGAGGCTATGAGGCGATGGCCGGAGAAGCGTGCTCAAAGCGCCTGAGCTGGTACCGAAGGAATGCCAAGCGCCTCAGGCTGGCGGGCACCGACGTGCGCAGGGCCTACTCACTTCTGTTGATACAGTACCTTGGGCTGGACCCTAGGGATGTCCCGGTGATCTATGAGGACGAGAAGAGGATAGTCTGGAGGTCCTACAACTTCTGCCCCCTGCTTGAAGCATGCAATCGATTGGGCCTCGATACCAAGATGGTCTGCAGGTCCCAGGAGGCAGCCGCTCAGACACTCGTATCGAAGGTGAACCCCAACTTGAGGTTCACCCGGAACTATGACAGCCTCAGACCCAGGTCGCCATACTGCGAAGAAGTGATCTACGAACCCTAGGTCCCTTGGCCCCTTACTGGGGGCCCTAATGAACCAAGGAGCCAGGCCGTCACTTGGCCGCCGCGTTGGCAGTGGATCGCTTTGCCATTTCGCCGAGGATGGCCGCCGGTATCTCCGGATGCAGTCGGATTAGCGCCGCGAAGGACCAGGCAGTGAAGGCGGCGCATCGTGTCGCCGCGACGGCCACCACGTCGGCGGACCTCGGCTGGTTGTCGAGCACAGCCATTTCGCCAAAGAATCCTCCCGGGCCTATTTCAGAGAGTATCTTTCCCTTGCGGCGCACCTCAGCCTTCCCCTCAAGGATGACGTAGAACCCAATGCCAAGTTCACCCTGCTCTACGATCGTCTGTCCCGGACTGAAAGAAACGTCGTGCGCCAGCTTGACGACGACGCCTAGCTGCTTCTTCTTGAGGACAGAGAAGAGTGGAACAAGGGCAAGCGCGTCGGCGAAGTCGGGCCGAATCTCAGCTTCTTTCATCAAGCAAACTGCGGAGTCAGGAAATTTAAACTCATCTCCTCTATCGCCTCGACGCGCCAAGGTGCGACCTGAGGCATTGAAGGCGAATATGACGAGGTCGGTGTCACCGGGAGCGACGGCAACTGTTCGATTTCGACCGGGCTCGGAACGGACGCATAGAGGATTTCGCCTCACTCGCTAGGAAGGGGCCCGACCTCTCCTCCTCACGTGTCCTACCTTGAGCCTATTCGCCTGGCTACGTCGATATCTCCCTTGCGAAGCAGCATGGCGCGCCTGACCCTGGCCATCGCGATCTCTTCGGCCACAGATCTTATCGACCGACCGGTCCCCAGCACCTCCTGGACCACGACCTCGGTGTTCTTCGAGATCTTGTACTCGATCAGATCGAAGGCCTCCTTCTCGGTGCCGCCCTTGTATTCCACATACGATCCGATCACGCCGCCGGCGTTCACCAAGAGGTCCGGGAGGACCCATACACCTCCTGAATGAAGGGCCGCATCGGCCTCTCTCGTGGTTGGGATGTTGGCGGCTTCGACGACCATCCTTACCTTGGACGCCAAGAGCTGGAGAACCGTCCTTTCGTTTATCACGTCAGAGGTGGCCGCCGGAACGAAGATATCGCAGGGGACCTTGAAGACTTCGTCCCTCCCCACCTTCTGGTAGGACGGGATGCTGCTGAGCACCGGCTCTCGGTTGGACTGCTTCATCTCGTTGAGTATCTTCGGCAGGTCGAGGCCCTTAGGGTCCGCTATCGAGCAGCTGATGTCGGAGATGCCCACGACCTTGAAACCCATCTCGTCCAGAAACTTCGCCGTGAACGAGCCCACGTTCCCGAACCCCTGGACGCAGACCCTTGCCTCCTTCGGGTCCAAGTCGAACTTCTGGAGCTTGTTCAGCAGTTCCAAAGCCAGGTTTGTGGCGTGGGCTACGCCGTAGCCCGTCGTCCCCAGTTCGTGAGGGATCCCCCCTATCTCCGACGGCTTCCCCGTGCAGGCCTTCATGTCCCCAACTTCGTGGGCGAAGACCGCCATTTCGAGCTCCGTCGTCCCCATATCGGTGGCGCCGACGTACTGGTTCGGGACGTAGGGCTTGATCGCCCTGGCGAAGGCCCTAATCCAGGCCGCCCTGTCCGTCTTCGTCGGATCTCCACGTATGCCCGCCTTGGCGCCCCCAAAGGGGAGCCCCGCCAAGGCAACCTTCCAAGTCATGACCCTAGCGAGCCTGAAAACCTCAAGGGGGGTGACCGATGGAGAGAACCTTATCCCGCCCTTTCCCGGGCCGCTGGCGGTGTTGTCTATGACGAGGACGCCCTGCATCCCAGTGTCAGGGTCGTACACCTGGACGACCTTCTCGGGTCCCCATTCGTCTCCCATGCTCCAGACGTCGATGTCCTGCAGGCGCTCCGTAGGGGCGGAGCTAGCTTTCGATTCGCTCAATCTCCCGCGCCGCTGGCTAGGCCGGGCTACTCCATATAAGAGCTTCCCGGCCCGCCCGCACCGGGCTCGGGGGGCTGCTGTGGAGGTACCTCTATGGGAGGGGGTGGAGCGGGCTCGGCGCCGTACGGAGGTGCGGGCGGGCGGCGCTGGCTTCGCCACACAAGGTAGAGGCCGAGGCCTATGAGGATGGCAAGCACCCAGGCGTAGGCGAAGCCGTCGAGCCCGAACTCCAGCGTGATCGACTCAAGGAACGCCGCGAAGATCAACAGGAGCATGGCGAGGCCAAATGACATGGCGGCCCTCGATACCTCGGCCCTAAGACGCCTGGCCGGGATGGCGTAGAGGAGGAGGAAGCTTTCCGCGACGGCCACGGCATAAGACGACAGTTCGATCCATGAGTGGGGCGAAAGGAACGTGACGATTAGGAGGAAGGCCGCCGGCACCCCCGAAGTGCTACCGAGCGCCGAAAGGACCTGGCCGGTGGCCAGGGTCACCGAGGCGAACCTGATCCATCCCAGGATGGGCACGAACTCCAACACCATTATTCCAGCGTTGTTGAGGAAAATGGAGATGACCTTGAAGGGGAAGGGCTCGCTCTGGATTTGGTTGAGCGCTCCGCTTGTTCCGTTGAGTATCGAGTTCGATTGGCTGGCGGAAAGCGGCGTCAGAGACACGATGGCGAAGAAGGCGATCTCCACGACGTAGGTGATCAAGACCAGGATCAGCCATCTCCTGTCGAAGATCTGCCTCTCCGCTGGGAACATTGGATAATCCTCACATGCGGTCCTATTTCTTCCCATCGGCAGTCTCAGCACCAGTCGGAGGATGCCCCGGGGTTGACCGCTCGATGCGCCCGTCCTACCCCTCGGACAGGCGGAGATGGCTCCCGCCCGAAGGGAATGTCGAATCCGAGGCAGCGAAGGCCTAAAGATGCGCCAGAGGTGACAGGGTTGGAGGAATTGGGCCTCTCTTCCTAAGTAAACATTTAATTCCTGTCTTATTTGGCTCGACTCCATGGCGATCCCCGAGGCCACTCTTTCATCTGGCGAAGGGATGCCCATCGACGGAACGGGGACGGTCGGGAATGGAGGCTCAAGCGTGGCTTGGACCTGATCGGAACTGGCCTGCTGTTAATCTCATTGGCCGTGACCGTCGCATTCTTCCTTTACGGCTTCAACATCTTCTACCTCCTTAGGCTCTCCAGGAGCTACAGCAAGCCGAAACCCTACCGAAAGGATAAGCCGACGGTCGCCATCCACCTGCCGATATTCAACGAGAGGTATGTCGCCGAAAGGCTCCTGGCCGCGTGCGCCGGGACCGCGGAGCTCTACGGAAAGGAGAAGGTCCATCTCTCCGTATTGGACGATTCCGATGACGAGACAACTTCTATCCTAGAGGGGCTGACCGAGGGCTACAGAGCCAGAGGCTTCAACTTCGATGTCCAGCACCGAGACGACAGGACGGGATTCAAGGCTGGAGCACTCAACTCCGCCCTCTCAAGGGCAGGCGAAGATTTTGTGGTAGTGTTCGACTCAGATTTCCTGCCGAAGCCGGACTTCCTCGACCTTGCGACCGCCTACATCACCGCCGACGATTCCCTGGGGGTGGTCCAGTTCCGCTGGAGCTACACCAACCGCGAGTACAACTGGATCACGAAGGCGGTCTCGATAGGGATGGATGCCCACTTCCTGATAGAACAGCCGGCGAGGAGCGCAGGCGGCCTGTTCCTGAACTTCAATGGCAGCGCCGGCATGATCCGAACGCGAGCCCTGAAGGATTCTGGAGGCTGGCAGGCAGACACGCTCGCCGAGGACCTTGACGCCAGCTACAGGATGCAGCTCCGCCGATACAGGATCCAGTTCGTCAGCGACGACGTGCCCTGCGAAATCCCGCCGACGGTCGCCAGCTTCAAGAGGCAGCAGGGTAGGTGGGCCAGGGGGAGCCTGCAGGTGGCCAAGAAGTCCCTCCCAACCCTACTGAAGGACAAGGGGGTGTCGCTTCGGCAGAAGGTCGAGGCCACGATACACCTGACTTACTACTCCGTTCACCCCCTCATGTACGTCTCCTTCATTCTCGCAGCCCTTGCAGCCACCTTTAACATCGACAGCATAAAGATCTCCATTCCGACAGCCAACCAGATCGGCCAGGCTACCTCCGGCGGGTTCACTGGCTTTTCCTGGGTCACCCCCGTTTGGGTGCTCTTCGCAATTTCCATCCTCCTCTGCACCGCGGCCGCCTGGATCTACTACATCGTGGCCATGAGGAGGCAGCACTTGAGCGTCGCACGGAACTGGCGCTCCCTGCTCGCCCTCGGGTTCCTGGGCTACGGGATAAGCGTCAGCAACACCATCGAGGCGGCCAAAGCCCTCCTCTTGAAGAGGAGCGGAGTCTTCAAGAGGACGCCGAAGTATGCCGTCGTAGGCAAGGAGGGGTCCTGGAAGGACAAGAAGTATCAGGTTCCGCTGGACTACACCTCCCTGCTGGAGGCGTTGAGCGTGGTGCTGGCGGCGATCGCCATTGGCAGGGCCATCGCCTTCAGCAACTTCGGCATCATAATCATCCTGGGGGTGTACGCGTTCTCCTACGTCTTCGTGTTCTACACCACAATATCTCAGAGCGGCAAGGAGACGGTGACCACGATCCCCGCCATCGAAGCTCACTGAGGCTCTATCGTGGCCGGGGGCTTGTCCGTTATGGCGTAGGCCACCATGGACACTTCGGGCAGTCTATTCGTTATCTTCCGGCTGACGGAGTCCAGAAGACCCTCGGGCAGCCGCACCCAGTCGGCAGTCATTCCGTCCACTGACGTCACGGCCTTCAAAGTAACGAGGTAGCCATTGCGGCGAGAGTCTCCCGTCACCCCGACGACCCTGTCGTCGCCCACAATGGCGAAGGCCTGCCAGAGCCCTTCGTAGAGTCCGGCCGCCCTTAGCTCCTCCTCAAAGATGGCGGAGGCCTCGCGGCACACGTTGAGCTTCTCGGTCGTCACCTCTCCCACTATTCTAACGGCAAGGCCTGGCCCCGGGAAGGGGTGTCGGACCAGGAACTCGTGGGGCATCCCGAGCATTGCCGCTATCTCCCTGACTTCGTCCTTGTAAAGCTCCTTGAGCGGCTCAAGAAGCTCGAAGGGAAGACCTTTAGGGAGGCCGGCCACGTTATGGTGGGCCTTGATCCTCGACGCGGGGCCCGAAGTGGAGGCGCTTTCGATGACGTCGGGATACAGCGTCCCCTGGGCAAGCCACCGGAAGGGGCCTTCCTTTTGGTTGAACTCCCGGAAGACGGAGGCGAACTCGGCGCCGATGACCAGCCTCTTCCTCTCCGGCTCCTTCACCCCCCTGAGGGCGTCCAGGAATCGGCGGGACGCGTCCACGAGGACCACACTCAGCCCCAGCTTGTCCCTAAGGGTGCGCAGCACCTCCTCCCCCTCTCCCTTCCTGAGAAGCCCGTGGTCCACAAAGAGGCAGGTCAAGTTCTCGCCGACGGCCCTGGAGATGAGAAGGGCGAGGGTGGAGGAGTCGACCCCCCCGCTTACGGCGCACAGGACCCTTTCGCCGCCGACCTTCCTTCGGATGTCCTGAACCTGGGTTTCTATGAAGTCGCCTAGCATCCAGGTCTTCCTGCATCCGCAGACGTCGTAGACAAATGAGGCCAATATCTGGCTTCCGTACTCGGTCTGGGTCACCTCGGGGTGGAATTGGACGCCGAATATCCTGCGGCGACGGTCCTCGATGGCGGCGAAGAGTGAGTTGTCCGATGTGGCCGTCACCTGAAAACCGGCGGGCATCTTTGTGACCTGGTCGCCATGGCTTGCCCATATGCGGCTCCTGGGCGGCACCCTCTTCAGGATGGCCGAGCCTGCGCGGACCTTCAGGGTGGACTCTCCGTACTCGCTCTTGGGCGCCGGCTTCACGGCCCCCCCGAAAAGGTGAGCGATGAGCTGGTGGCCGTAGCAGATTCCAAGGATTGGCAGCCCCAGGCCGAGGACATCGGGAGATGGCTTCGGGGAGCCCTTGGCGTAGACGCTGGCGGGGCCCCCTGAGAATATGAGGCCCTTCGCGCCGCTCTCCCTGACCTCGCTGGTGGGGATAGAGAATGGGACGAGCTGGCATGGGACCCCCAGCTCCCTCACCCGACGGACGATGAGGTGCGCGTACTGCCCTCCGAAATCGAGGACGAGGATCCCGCCTTGGGCAGGCTTCATAGTGAAAACCGAGCTCGACATCTATTTAAGCGTGGTTCGGCGCGAAGTAGACATGGACTGGCTCGGAACGGTAAAGGAGGACCTGCTGAAGGCCTCCGTCGTCCAGATGAAGCAGGCGGATAGGGTCTATGACTACATCGTCAACCCGTTGAGCTCTGGCGTGCCCGAGATACCCAGCCAGGCGCTGTGGGGCTGCGGCTACGAAGTGGCGAGGATCCTCAACCTCAAGGGCGCCGACAAAATCATGGCCCCCGAGGCGATGGGATTCCACATCGCCACTGCCCTGAGCATGGTCACCGGCCTTCCGATGCTGATGATAAGGAAGCGCGCTTACCACCTCCCAGGCGAGGTCGCCGTCGTGAAGAAGACCGCGTATGAAGAGAGCGTCATGTACCTGAACGGCGTCAGGAAAGGCGACAAGGTGGTCCTGGTGGATTCGATCATAGCCACCGGCGGGACCCTCCTCCCCATCATCCGGACCCTTCAGGGGATGGGCGTCGTCGTCCACGACGCCGGCGCCGTGATCGAACGCGAAGGCCTTGGAGGAGTGGATCTCATTGAAAGGGAGACCGGCGTGCGCGTCAAGACGCTCCTCAAGGTCGACATCGTCGACCACAAGATCCGCATCCGGTGAAATCCCGGACGCTGTCATTCTCGGATTCTGATGTAGGATGTCACCCAGAAGGACCTCCTGGCGACGCCCGCGTTCTTGACCTGGGGGAGGCTGAGTAGCAGGTAGGACACTCCGGCGACGAAGAGGAGCTGCAGCACGTTGAACACGAATGTGAAGCCCAGCACTATCGCCATGGCGTTGCCGTTGGTGAGGGTTATCCCCACCAGCTGGAGGGGGCCCTTCACGAAGGTGATTATGCCGGGGACCGTGTAGACGAGGAGGATGACGATGTAGTTGGCGGGCGTCGTGACCAGCACCCTCGTGATCACGCCGAGGGAGGTGCCGATCCCGGTCGCCTTGCCCACGGTCGGGTTCTTGCTCCTCGAGGCGAGCGACATTCCCAGCCAGATCCCGACCAGAGAGGAGAGTATGGCTACGAGCTTCAACACAGGGCCGACGGGGAGGTTCTGGCCCACCACCCACAGGGTGGCGAACTCCACGAAGGAGGCCGTTACGGCAGGGACGGGCCCGAAGATGTAGAACGCGAGCAGGATGGCAATCTCGCCGAGGTCGAACTGGAGGTAGGGGATCAGGGGGAAGCTGAGCACGAGCGCCTGGGAGATGGTGGTGAGGACCACCGCCAGGGCTCCGAATATGGCGCCGCCCACTATGAGCTCGCTTCTGCCGCGAAGGGTCCGGTCCATGTCTTTTGTAATTACCACCTTCCTGGTATTTAGGTGTTAATGGTAATAACCACTTAAGTAGTAGACACAGCCTCTCACATGGCGCGGTGGAGGTCCTTTGGTAAGGGTCAAGAATTACGCCAAGTCACCCTATTTCCCCACGCTGGTCGAGCTCCTCCTCCTCGGAGCCAAGAGCAAGTTCGTGGGGATGACGACGGAGAACCTGGCCGCGGAGCTGGGCAAGTCCCAGCAGGCCATCTCCCAGCACATCCTCCAGCTGGAGCGGCAGGGCTATATCGTCAGGGAGAAGGAGGGGAGGAGATTCAACATAAAGCTCACCGACAGGGCGGTGAACGACCTCACATCATACTACCTGATGCTCAGGAGCGTCCTCGAAGAGACGCCCGACATCTACGAGTTCAACGGAGAGCTCTTCACCGGGCTGGGGGAGGGGGCCTACTACGTCAGCCTGGGTGGCTACACCAAGCAGTTCAAGGAGAAGCTGGGCTTCGTGCCCTTTCCGGGGACCCTCAACCTCAGGCTGGACTCGAGGACCGATAGGGTCCAGATCGAAGAGCTGAAGTCAAGGACAGGGATCGTCATCGATGGGTTCCAGGACGGAACCCGGTCCTTCGGCGCCCTCAGGGTCTTCCCCGCCCTGATCGAGGATGAGAGGGGCGGAATCCTAGCCATAGACAGGACGCACTATGACGCGTCGGTGCTGGAGGCGATAGCCCCGAAGAACCTCCGGGACGCCCTCGGGCTCAAGGACGGGGCGAAGGTCTCCGTCAAGGTCTTCCTTCAGACCCCCAACTCGAGGCCGAGGTAGCATGGCCCCTTCAGGGGCGCGGAAGAGGGCCTCTCACATTGTGAGAGAGGCCGTCGCCGAAGACGTGGAGACCCTTGTGAGGCACAGGCACCTGATGTTCGAAGACATTCGGCCGAGGAAGCCTGAGGAACACGTAGCGGGCGACCGGATCTTCAGGTCATGGCTGAAGAAGATGATGAGGGAAAGGCAGGTGGCCTTCTTCGTGGCCTCCAACGGGGAAGGTGAAATCGTGGCCAGCGGAGGGGTGTGGCTTCGAGAGCGACAGCCTCACCTGGCCGACAGAGCGGGCCCCACTCCATATGTGCTCTCGATGTACACGGTTCCCGCGTACAGGGCGAAGGGCTACGCCACCTCGATCCTCGAGAAGGCGGAGGAGTGGTGCAGGAAGAGGGGCTTCGCCATAATGTCCCTCCACGCCTCGGAGATGGGGAGGCCCTTGTACTCAAGCCTGGGGTGGGAGCGAACCTGGGAGATGGAGAAGAAACTCGGCGCCGACGAAAGACCGAAGGGCGGACGGAGCCGCCCACGCCAATCTTAAATAACGGCCCATTCCGAGGTTCCTAGATGTCAGCTTCACGTAAGAACGTGCACATCATCGACCATCCGCTGGCACAGTCCATCCTCACGGATCTGAGGAACAAGGACACCACCCAGATACCCTTCCGGAAGGGGCTGGTCAAGCTGGGGCGCCTGATTTCCTTCTACGTAATATACTCGTTCCCCACGAAGCAGATTGAAGTGGAGACCCCAATGAGGATCAAGGCCAAGGGAGTCATCGTCCCCGATATGGAGCACATCGTCATAATCAACGTCCTGAGGGCGGCCACGGCCCTCGTGGAGGGAATGCTGAAGTCGTTCCCGCACGCACGGCTGGGCGTCCTCGCCATCCAGAGGGTTGAGGAGAAGGAAGGGGTGGAGAACGTCAAGCCCGTCAAGTACTTCGTCAAGATCCCCAAGTTCGGCCCTGAGGATACGGTGATAGTCGCCGACCCGATGCTCGCCACCGGGGGGACGCTTCTTACCACCATCGCCGAGGTGTACAAGATAGGGAAGCCGAAGAGGCTCCTCATCTGCTGCGTCATCTCCAGCGAGTATGGCGTTGACAAGGTCATGACGGCATATCCCGAAGCGGAGCTGTACACCGTCGCCGTCGATCGCGAACTGAACTCCCATGCGTATATCGTGCCAGGGCTGGGGGACGCTGGGGACCGGTCCTTCGGCTAGAGTCCACGGACCCTTCAGTTTTGTTTTATCGCCCGCGTGAGCGCGGACGACGTCCTCTTGACGCCGGTATCCACGATGTAGGGGCCGAGGCGAGGACCCTTTTCGCTACCTAGAAGTATCTCGTAGAGGAGCCTGAAGAAATCCCCGGGCGGTATCCCGTTTCGCTTGGCCACCTCGAAGATCTCGAATTGAACCCTCTCGGGTTCCTTCTGACCCTCCAAGGAAGCAATCAGGTCCGCCACGGCCTTCCTCTCAGCCTCTCCCAGGTCCACCTTGGGAGGCTCTCCCATGATCTCGGTGGACCAGCTCCTTGCCATCTGGATCCTCTGAAGGAGCTCCGGCGTGGCCTCGGTGACCATCTTGTACGCCTGAAGGCGGCGCACGCTGTAACCCGTCACGTCTTCGGAGGGCGCGGAGAAGGCTATCTCGGCCAGGAGGCGGTAGGGGATATGGATGGAGGGCGCCTTCGGAGGGCGCAGGAAGTTGGTGTATTCGTAGAGGCCCCTGAGCCTGGCCAGCTTCTCCGGCGGGTCCACCTTGGACTTGCCGAAGTATACGTCCTCCATGTAGTCGAGTTCGTCCATGTACTTCGGGATGTCCGCGACGGAGAGGTTCCTGGTCCCGGCTATGCGCTTGTACATCAGGAGGACAAGGCTCCTCGTCGAGCCGTAGCGGAACCACATCTGGGGGGTGAAGACGTTCCCGGCGGACTTCGAGATCTTCCTCCCGGACCTGTCGAGGAACATCTCGTACTGGACGTGGAAGGGAGGATGGAAGGAAAGCACGTTCTCGGCCACCCAGTCGTTCACCTTGACCGAATCCGAGATGTCCTTGCCGTAGGCCTCGAACCTGATGTCCAAGGCGGCCCACCTTGCAGCAAACTCCACCTTCCAGGAGAGCTTCCCCTCACCCTTGGAGAGCCTGGCGTCCCCTTCGTGGCCGCACCCGTCGATCTTCTTCTCCCGGAGCTCCGTCCCCTCGCAGCGGTAGTGGACGGATGAGGACTTGGGGTCCCAGCCAATGGCTCTCGTCGTGTACATCCTGCCACAGTTAGCACAGATGGCGAAATAGGGGAGGGAGTCCTCGTACTTCTCCTGGCCGGTGAGCTCCCTTATGGTCTGGCCGATGCGGTCGCTAGCCGAGAGTATCTTCTCGGCCTGAGCGCCCAGGGCGTTCCTCCTGTAGGCCTCCGCGCCGCTTTCGAACCTGTACTCGGCCCCCACCTTGTCCAGGGCGTCCCTGAGGAGGCTGCCCATGTGGCCGCCATAGCTGGGATGGCAGCCGTACGGATCGGGTATGGCGGAGACCGGCATGGCGATGTACTTCTCCAGCTCCCTGCCGAGGCCCGCCGGGACCTTCCGCAGGCCGTCCATGTCGTCGGTGAATGCTATCAGCTCGCTCTTGACCCCCTGGTCTTCAAGGGCCAGCTTGGCGCCGTACCCCCTGAGGGCATCGCCCAGGCTGCCGACGTGGGGTATCCCGCTGGCGCCCAGCCCCGACTCAACTCTCACGAGATGGGTGCTGCGGCCGAGGGACCTCTCCCGTTCGATTATCTCGCTCGCCAGCTTGTCGAGCCAAGTCCCCCTACCGATCAGATTCTCCAATACAGGCTGAAGGTTGCAAAAATGGAAGATAAAAAGGTGAGGAGGCGCCTAGCGGTAGTACGGCACGGGCGCCTTCTCGAGCGGCTTGCCTTCCCTAGAGGCCCTGACCTTCTTTATCGACTCCTCAAGGAGCTTCTGGGTCAGCACTGCTTCGTTGACGTGCTTCTTCGTGTCCTCGGGCTCGGGGTACTTGGCGACGAAGTCCTGCAGGACCAGCGAGACCGCGGTGTTGATCACCGAAGCGAGGTCGGCACCGCTGAGGCCCTCGGTCAGCTCCACCAGGCTCTCGAAGTTGACGTCCGCCGCCAGGGGCTTCCCGGCCGAGTGTATCTTGAGTATGGCCAGACGAGCGGCCTTGTCGGGCATCCCGACGAAGATGAGCTTGTCGAAGCGGCCTGCCCGGAGCAGCGACGGATCCACCATGTCGATCCTGTTGGTGGCGGCGAGCACGACGACCCCGGAGAGCGCCTGAATCCCGTCCAGCTCGGTGAGCAGCTGGCTCACGACCCTTTCGGTCACCATGCTCTCCCCTCCCATCCCTCTCGTCGGGGCCAGGGCGTCGACTTCGTCGAAGAAGATGATGCAGGGGGACGCCTGTCGCGCCCGCCTGAAGACCTCCCTGACGGCCCTCTCGGACTCGCCCACCCACTTGCTCAGGAGCTCTGGGCCCCTGACGCTGATGAAGTTGGCCTCGCTCTCCGTCGCCACGGCCTTGGCGAGCATGGTCTTGCCCGTCCCTGACGGGCCATAGAGCAGGATCCCCTTCGGGATGTTGTAGCCCATGTGCTTGTACGCTTCGGGGTACTTCATGGGCCATTCGACGGCCTCCTGGAGCTCCCTCTTCGTAGTCTCCAGGCCTCCGATCTCCGCCCACTTGACCTCCGGCGTTTCAAGGTACACCTCCCTCATGGCCGAGGGAGTGATGTCCTTCAGGGCGTCCTCGAAGTCCTTCATGCAGACTGTGAGCTTGTTGAGCGTCTCCGGCGGGATTTTCTCCTCCTCGAGCTTAATCTCGGGGAGGTGGCGCCTCAGGCTCTTCATCGCTGCCTCCTTGCAGAGGTATTCGAGGTCGGCGCCCACGTAGCCATGCGTCACGGCCGCAAGCTTCTCGCTGTCAACGTCGCTGACCAGTGGCATGTGGCGCGTGTGTATCTGGAGTATCTCCAGCCTCCCCCTCTTGTCCGGGACCTTGATCTCGACTTCGCGGTCGAACCTCCCGGGCCTCCTGAGCGCCGGGTCGATGGCGTTGGGCCTGTTGGTGGCGGCTATCACCACCACCTTCCCCCTCCCCTCCAGTCCATCCATCAGGGAGAGAAGCTGGGAAACGACCCTCCTCTCGACTTCCCCCGTCACCTCTTCTCGCTTGGGGGCGATGGAGTCGATCTCGTCGATGAATATTATCGAGGGGGACTTCTCCTTGGCCTCCTTGAATATCTCGCGAAGGCGCGCCTCCGATTCGCCGTAGAACTTGCTCATGATCTCGGGGCCGCTGATGGAGATGAAGTGGGCGTTGGTTTCGTTGGCCACGGCCTTCGCCAGAAGGGTCTTGCCGGTCCCCGGAGGGCCGTAGAGCAGTACACCCTTGGGCGCCTCGATACCGAGCCTCTCGAAGAGCTCGGGGTGCCGCAGCGGAAGCTCGACCATCTCCCTGATCTTCTGGATCTCGTCCTTGAGGCCGCCTATGTCTTCGTAGGCGACCTGGGGGACCCCGCGGAGGAGCTCCCCCCTCTCCGAAAGCTGGAAGACGGTGCGCTGGCTGATCACGACGGCCTCCGCGACGGGGGTGATGCCCACCACCTGGAAGGTCAGCCTGCCGCCGAAGTAGGGGACCATGATGTTGTCCCCCCTCGTCACCGGGACGCCTTCAAGGGCGTCGGTGATATACCGCTCATCGATGGGGGGGATGTTCTCGAGCGGAGCCACCACGACCTTCTCGGCCGGCGCGGCCTTGATCTTCTTGACCGAAACGGTGTCTCCTATGGCGACCCCCGAGTTGTTCCTCGTGAGGCCGTCTATCCTGATGATGCCCCTTCCTTCGTCCGAGGGGTATAGCGGGAGGCACTTGGCGACGGTCTTGCGCTTTCCCTTGATTTCGACGACGTCGCCGGTGGAGGCGGCCAGAGAGTCCATTACGTCATAGTCGATCCTTGCGACTCCCCTTCCCACGTCCCTGGTATAGGCCTCCAGTACCTTGAGGTTGACAGAATCAGCGCTCAATGATTGTACACCTGATCTACTGAATCCGAATGTCCCTGTAGCCCTTATTAGTATTGCTTTTCAACCTAAATCGAGCTTCAAGTATACCATTGTTGTACCTTGCTTCACAGGACTGAGGGTCGACGAGCTCCTTGAGGGTGAAGTTGGCGTGGTAGGTCCGGTCGGGGGTCTCGGCGGATATGTCCATGGTGTCGTCCGTCGTCTTGAGCTTGATCGCGTCCTTCTCAACGCCAGGGACCTCGCAGATCACCCTTAGGGTGTCCTTGTCCACATACTGCTCGATGAGAGGCTCCCTCGAGCCCTGGGCGATCATGGAGTCGCCAAACGTCCTGAAGAGCGGCTCGCCCTCGGGCCCGAACTCCACAGTGAAACCACGGGTTATGGAGCGGTTCATTGGCAGCCCATTGCTCCTGAACTGCCTCAGCATCCCCTCCATCTCCTTCTCGATCTCGTCCATGAGATCGTCCATGTCGTCGAACAGGCCACGGTATTCTCTTTCATTCATATCTCAATCACTTTAACTCCTAGTTACCAACCGTCGGTTATAACTAAAGGTTTATTTAAACCTTTACCCCCAACCATGAGACGCATGGACGCCCTTGACGTGATCGGTTCCCAAAGTAGATGGAGGCTGCTGGAGCTGCTGGCCGAAGGTGACAGGAGCGTGGGGGAGCTTGCGGAGGAGCTCCACATCTCCAACCAGGGGGCGCTGAAGCACCTTTCAGTGCTGATGGAGGCGGGCCTGGTGAAGGAGATGCGGCCCTCCGGCGGGAGGAAGGTCTCCTATGCCCTCAGGAACACCGTCTTCCTCTTCAGGCGCGAAGACGATGAAGGTGACCTTCTGGTATACTACAGGGGAAGATCCAAGCCTGGAAGGCTTTCGCCCGAGACTAGGTTCAGGGCCGGAAGGCTGCTTAAGCGGTTCAAGATGCTGCTCGATAAGCCCTTTTGAAAAGGATCACATCTGCAGGGGCTGGTCGGGGTTGGGGTTGTTGACGTTCTGGTTTATGACGTCGGCCATGTAGTGCTCGCGCACGTTGATGGTGACCTTCTTCACGCCTTCGACCCCTTCAGCGGCGTTCTTGACGTCGGCGGCCAGCTGGTAGGCGAGGATGGCGGGGCAGACGGGGGTCGTCATCCTCAGCTGGATGTACACGGTGTTGTCGTCAGCCACCTCGACCTTCTCGACGACGTTGAGCTCAACGATGGGGACCCCCACCTCGGGGTCCACCACGTAGCCCAACCTGTCCCAGATTTCTTCGCTGAGCTTCTGCTTCGAGGACATTCGTCCGAGCAAGGACTCCGGCGATATAATAAGGTGCCTGTGGTAACGTGGCAGAGCCTATATGAGGAGGGCCTGCTTGCGTAGGGTGACAAGCTTCTTGAAGGATTCGATGGGGTCATGGACGCTCTCCACGGTGAAGAGGAGGGAGCTGTTGGCGAACAGCGGCTTGAGCAGTCCGAAGTCGATGTTCCCTCCGCCCATGGCCAGGTGCTGATCTTCAAGGCCGTTGTTATCGTGCACGTGGAGCTCGGCGAAATCCGAAGCCATCTCATCGATGAAAGCCTTCAGGGACTTGGACATGTTGGCGTGGCCGACGTCCAGCAGGAGGGGCATCCTCACGCCTCCCAGTGAGAAGAACCTCCTGAAGTCATCAGGAAGCACCAGGAGGCCCCCGCGGTGAGGGATGTCGTTCTCCACCGACATGTGCTGCCCAAGCGAACAGCTATAGTCCCAGATTTCGAGGATGGAATCGCAGTTCGCCTGGAAGGCCTCGTCCGCCGTGGCATCCGAGTCCCTCGTCCCCGGATGGACGACCACGTTGAGTGCCTCGAATTCGACCGCCCTCCTCAGGCTCGTCTTGACGGCCTCAATTGAGCGCCTCCTCACCGAGAGATCTGAAGAGGCTATGTTCACGTCTTCGTAGGGGGAGTGGACCGTGAAGCTGTAGCCGGTCTCATTCAGGCGTGCCAGGCTCTTGGTGACGCCGTCGGAGAGCTTGGTCGAGGCGTTGTCGACTATCTCCAGGTACCCTGCCTCCTCGGCGATGGGGTCGGAGATGAGCGCAAGCACAGACGAGAAGGGCTTCTTCTGGACGACCAGGAAGAGCGTCGAAATGCCTAGAGGCACGCCGACGCCGTATGGGAGACGCATCTTTAAAGCTTTGAAGCGAAGAGTAGAGCGACGGAGCGTCATCTCCTTGCCGGAGAATCGGGGTTGAGCGTGTCTGCCTGAGATTTGGCTGCCGTATGGTGAGGTGGAAGTGGTCATCAACGCCAAGGCTGAGAACCTCGGCGAGGTCGTGGAGGCGCCCGCCCAGGGACTTGCCGAGGAGGCGGTTCAGGAGAAGCTGGGGGCCATCCCGAAGAGGGAATACGTCGTGATGGACGGCTCGAATTACTCCATCGATCTCCTGAACAGGCTGCTTTCCGTATGGCACACAGATCCGAAAGACGTAAAGGTGCACGTTGGCGGGAGGTGGAGCCCCTCCGCCCGGAAGAGGCTCACCCACTTCGGGTACTCGCTGACGGAGGAAAGGCCCTCGGTGGAGCTGGGGGTCGTGGACGGCGTGCTCGTCCGCACGTTGGCCGGCCTCAGGGGGGGAGGGCCCATGGTGATTGCCGAGGCCGCGTTTGATCCGATCTATGGAGTCAGGGGAGGAGCGTCCGCCATCGTCGAGGCGCTAGGGCTTGGGATGGAGGCCATCGGAAGATGGAAGGGGGAGCCCGCCCCGGCGGCCGACACCGATCCCGGCTGGTTCGCAGGAAGGGTGACGGAAGAAGCGGGCAATCCATTCTGTCTCGAATACGTCCGTTCTAGGAGGGGCTTCGCCGAGCTTTCCAGCGGAGCATATCCCGAGGCGCACGCCAAGTCGGTAGGCCTCCTGACTCGGACGAGGGTCTTCTCCGCCGCCAAGAGCAGGCTGATGGTCGTCTCGCCGGGCGGAGGGGACGCGGACTCCACCCTACATCTCTCTCTGACGGCGCTGTGCAACCAGGCGGCGGCCGTGGGAGAAGAGGCTGAAGCTATCCTCGTCGCCGAGGCGATGGAGGGGCTTGGCAGCCCTGCTCTCAGGGCCTTCTGCGACATGACCGTGAGGCCCGAGAGCCTTTCCCATGTGGAGGGATACGAGGACATGATCATACTCAAGTGGCTGCGGTCGAGGCTGAAGCTACACCTTGTGTCCACGCTCCCGCGGACGATTGTGGAGAAGAGGCTGGGGCTCTCGGCCCCGTCCTCCGCCAAGAACGCGTTCGAGGAGGTGGAGGCCCGTCACGGCTGGAAGCTGAAGGCCACGATGGTGAAGGACGCCTCCCTTACGGTGCTGCGTGTTCCCTAGTAGATGGAGGGGAATGTGGGGAGCTGCGGGTACAGCATGAGCAGGTACGCCAGGGCGGCAAGGACAAGGACCAAAGCCAAGAGATAGAGGTCCCTCCTTGAGGCCTTCGAGATGTCATCGAGTGGCAGCAGATCCCTTGTGCCCCATGAGACCGCAAAGACGAAGAGCGCCATCCAGAAGCTGACGAAGACCATTACGAAGATGGAGATCAGGGCTGCCACCGCGAGGCTGCGCCTCCCAAGGAAGCCGCCAGCGATCCTCCAACCCTCCAGTTGTCGGGTGGGTATCATGTTGGCGAAGCTGATCAGGAAGCCGAACCAGCCGGCGAAGACCAGGGGCGAGAGGATGGTGCCCTGTGAAGTCGGATGGAGGAAGGCCGTCACAAGGTAATCCAGGCCGAGCGGGAGTTGCTGGGCCACGAAATGGGCCGACGAGCCGAAGGTCGCCGCCGCGGCCTCCTGGGTGATCAGCCGTGTGTCGAGTAGGCCAGCTAGGAGCGTGACGGAGGCGACGGCGAGCCCAGACAGGGTCGCCCACACGGCAGGAACCATTTCGTCGTCCCGGTTCACGGGCGGCTCCGACATCGAATAGAGCGCCCCGAAGGTCGGGATGCTGGGCGGAAGCCCCGGTATGAAGTACGGTATGGGCGGAGGTGCACCGCTGCGGATTGAGAACAAATAACGCACGCTGAAGGGGACGATGAGGAAGGCGGCCATGAAGGCCACGTAGAGGAGGGTGTCCCTGATGACCCCAGAGTCACTGATCGAGGCTGCCAGGGCTGACGACTTCAGCCATCCGTCCACGGCCACCGTCGCCATCGTGACGGCGAAGAGGATGACCGGAAGGTAGAGCTGCCTCTTGGGAAGCCCCTTTGTCGACGCCACATAGATGGTGGGCCCACTCACGGACTGGCGGAGGATTGGGATGAAGCCCATGGGCCTTAGGACGCGGACGAGGTCCTCAAACCTCTGTTGGAATTGCCCGCCCTCGGACAGGGAGAATTCGGCGGAGACAGCGCTCGTGAGCAACACCTCCTTGACCTTGAACCTCTCCCTGACGCAGCGCTCTACATCGGAGATCTCAGCCAGGGCCAAGAGGCGACTCAGCTCTCCCACTCGGGATTAAGCTTTAAAGGTTAGTCCGCCAAGTGGGAGGGAAGGAAAAGTCCCTTGCTGGACGAAGTGATTCGCAAGGTCGGAGACTACTCACTGCGCAAATGCGCTCCTGCGGACATCCCGCAGGTGATGACAGTCAACGAAAGCACCCTCCCGGAGCACTACTCGGACGTATTCTACTACGACGTTCTCGATGGGTTCCCCGAGGGCTTCCTTGTGGTCGAGTGGCAGGGGACCGTCATCGGGTACATGATGAACAGGGTCGAGTTCGGCTTCTCCAATATCAGGGGGTTCAGCCTGACCAAGAAGGCTCACGTCGTCTCAGTGGCTGTCCTAAAGGAGCACCAGCGCAAGGGGCTGGGATGGGCCCTGATGGAGGAGGGCCACAAGGCCATGGTGACACGGGGCTGCAAGGAAGCCTTCCTGGAGGTCAGGGTTGGGAACACGGCTGCCATCACCCTCTACGAGAAGATGGGGTATTCCACCTCTCAGAGGCTCTATTCATACTATAGGGACGGCGAAGACGCCCTGCTGATGACCAAGGCGCTATAGATCTTTATGGAGACCGGTGGCCCCGATTCCTTCAAGGCGTTCTCGGAGACCTTGGAGAGGGTCAGGCGGACCGCCAGCAAGAACGAGAAGATAGACATCCTCGGCGGATACCTCGGGACCCTGGGCGAGGCATCTCTCTCCCCCGCTGTGAGGTTCATGATCGGGAAGGAGGCCTCGGAGGGGGACATAGGCGTGGGCTGGAGGGTGGTCCTCGACGCCCTCGGGGACGTGGTGAAGGTCAGCGAGGAGGCGCTTTCGGACGGATACGTCAGACATGGCGACCTTGGGAGCGTTGCGGAGGAGCTCCTCGCCGGGGGACAGAGGGCGGTCTCGCTGGCCCAGGAGCCACTGACCATTCAGAGGATCTCGAAGGCCTTTGACGAAATGGCGGGGGCAAGGGGAAGCGGCAGCTCCTCAGGAAAGCGCAGGCTGTTGGTCGGGCTGATGATGGACGCAGGGCCCCTGGAGGCGAAGTACCTGATCAGGATCATAACCAACGAAATCAGGGTCGGGGCCACGGCGGGGCTGGTCGAAGAAGCCCTGGCCAGGGCCTTCGGGGAGGACCCGGAGAAGGTCCGCAACGCCCTGCTTGTCACCGGCGACGTCGGGGAAGTTGCAGGATTGCTTCGTCGGGGGAAGCTGGGGGAGGCGAGGCCGCGCCTCTACAGGCCCGTGGCGTTCATGCTCGCCGAGCCGAAGGGTAGCGCCAAGGAGATACAAGAACACTTTCAGAAGGAGGTCCGGGCCGAGCTCAAGTATGACGGGATAAGGCTTCAGGCACACGTCGGGAGGGAGGTCAGGCTCTTCTCGAGGAGGATGGAGGATGTCACCCCCACCATGCCCGAGATTAGGGATTGTCTGCGGGGGATGAGGAAGGAGGCCATTCTGGACGGGGAGGCTTTGGCATTCGATGGGGAGAAGCCGATCCCCTTCGTCAAGATGCAGACCCGCCTTCACAGGAAGAACATAACCTTCGAGGAACGGGAGAGGACGCCTATATTCTACTTCGTCTTTGACCTCCTCTACCTCGACGGGAGGTCCATACTGGACGAGCCCCTGGAAGCCAGGAGAGAGGCTCTCGAAAAGTTGACGTTCAGGGATAGGGTGAGGGTCGCCCCCCAATGGAGGGCCTCCGGGGCTGAAGAGCTCCAGAAGATGTTCAGGGAGAGCCGCGAAGGAGGCTTCGAAGGGCTCATGGTCAAGGATCCCGCTTCCCCCTACACGCCGGGAAGAAGAGGGGGGATGTGGGTCAAGCTGAAGGAGGAGCTGGACACGCTGGACGTGGTGGTGGTGGCCGCCGAATGGGGGAACGGCAAGAGGGCGGGCCTTTTGTCCGACTACACTTTTGCCGTTCGTGACGGTGAGGGGCTGAGGGTGATCGGGAAGGCGTATTCTGGGCTGACGGACGAAGAGATCTCGTTCATGACTGAGAAGATGAAGGAGCTCGCGGTCAGGTGGGAGGGCCACCGTTGCATCGTCAGGCCCGCCGTCGTCCTCGAGGTGACCTTCGACTCGATACAGCTGAGCGACCGCCACGACAGCGGCTACGCCCTTCGTTTCCCCAGGATCAAGAACATACGCCTAGACAAGTCGCCAGAGGAGGCTGACACGCTCGACAGGGTTAGGGAGATATATGAGAAGCAGCGGGTCAAGTAGACTACTAGGGGGTCCTGGCGGAGTAGTAGTCCCTCAGCTTGGCGGCGAGGTCCTCATATGAGAACACTTGGCCCCTGACCTGCTCCTCCAAGAAGATCCTCTTCCCGTCGAGGTC
>Ga0187771_10000539_pt1 | contig 23590 bp, 20 predicted proteins | sample 0116_SJ02_MP15_1_FD_133139 | JGI IMG/M metagenome (GOLD analysis project Ga0187771, IMG submission 133139) | Tropical peat soil microbial communities from peatlands in Department of Meta, Colombia - 0116_SJ02_MP15_10_MG | ecosystem: Environmental > Terrestrial > Soil > Wetlands > Peat | place... | reverse complement strand
GGCCTGGGGTCAACCAGCAGGTTATATATTACAAGCCATTTTTGAAACCTCAGAAAGCCCGATGACATCCGCATCTTCATCCTGACTTCATCGGCTGACAAATAACCCGCTACATCCGCTCCGTCCATCTTCACGGCCCCCTCCTTAGCCTCAAGATATATACTACTATAGATCTCCCTCGCCCATGTGCCTACCTATATAGTAAAGAAAATAAAACGGAAATAGAGTGATTCACTTAATGATGGTATATTTATGCGGTATTTTTGAATGCAGACTGTAGAGAAGTGGAAAGTTCTCCCGGAAGTCGGCGGCATTACCGCCCCGGTTCTTTGCCCCTCCGCTGCAAAGCGGATTTCACAAAATCGGCTATTTCGTCGCCTCCGGCGTTTCCTTTTGCGAAAAAACGACTCGCGCCGCTGCTCAAAGCGGCAGCCCTGTATTCCGGATTGTCATGGCTGGTCAAAATGGCCACCTCCACGCCGGAATCGGCCTCCTTGATTATTCTTGTGATTTCAAGGCCGTTTTTACCCGGCAACCTGATATCCATAAAGACGAGGGCTGGACAACTTCTGTTAAATTGCTCAAGAGCCTCCTCTCCATCGGATGCCTCACAAATCTTGACCTCGGGAAATCGAATCGCCAGCATTTCTCTCAAGGACGAACGAAAAACTGAATTATCTTCCACGAGCAGGATATGGCACATTTTCGCCTCTCAAGAGCGTTGCGCTGTTGATCCTTGCTGTTAAATTTTAAACAAACTTTTTTCTCATACGGCTATGGAGGCGTAAATACAGTGTTTGCAGTAATTGCGGGGGGGAAACACTGTATTTCTCAGCCAAGAGTGCCCAGTAGCAAAAGGCTCTCAATTTCCAGCGAGATAAAATAAGGACTTGCGATATAAGATAGGAAATGCAATATAATAGTGAAAAAAATAATCAAGGTCATAAGTCGAGGGAAGGCTTAAACTATGCCAGAGAGAAAAAAGATCGTAATCGCCGAAGACCACACGATCCTTAGAGAAGGGCTGAGAATGCTTCTTTCCTCCAACCCGGACTTCGAAGTGGTTGGTGAGGCGCGAGACGGCCTGGAAGCCATCCGTGCGATAGATTCTCTTAAGCCCGACCTGATCCTTATGGACCTCTCCATGCCCAGGATGAACGGAGTGGGTGCGATTCAGGAAATAAAAAAGCAGAGCCCCTTAACAAAAATCCTCGTGCTTACCGTTCACAAGACCGAGGAGCACATTCTGACCGCGTTGAAGACCGGAGCCGACGGTTATATCCTCAAAGACGCCACTCACAGCGAATTGATGCTGGCCATTGATAATATTTTCTCCGGTAGAAGTTACATTAGCCCCGGCATTTCCGAAAAAGTGATAGAGGGCTATCTGGAGGGAAGAAAAAGTGTCAAGTCGTCCACATCCTGGGACACCCTCACCCAGCGCGAGCGAGAAATTCTAAAGATGATAGCAGAGGGCTACAAGAACAAGGACATAGCCGACTATCTGTGCATCAGCGCCAAGACCGTAGAAAAACACCGCGCCAACCTGATGAAGAAACTCGACCTGCACAGCGCATCGTCCCTTACGGCATTTGCCATGGAAAAAGGGCTGATAACCAAGTAAGAGACTAGAAACACTTCGCAAAACCTGCCCGAATACGCATTTTGCGCAAGCTCCCGGATGTGAGCCCGTCACTAAAGCGGGTGCGTCATATCCTCGGGCCGCACCCATTCGTCGAATTGCTCGGCGGTCAAAAAGCCCAGCGCAAGAGCGGCCTCGCGCAGCGTAATGTCCTCACGGTAAGCCTTAAGGGAAATCCGCGCGGCTTTCTCGTAGCCGATGTGGGGGTTTAGCGCCGTCACCAGCATCAGCGATTCCTCCAGGTGTTTTCCGATGATTTTCTCGTTCACCTCGATGCCTGCTGCGCACCGGTCGTTGAACGAAAGGACGGCATCGGCCAACAGTCGGATCGACTCAATGACGTTGTGCAGGATAACCGGCTTGTAGACGTTCAGCTGGAAGTTTCCCTGCGAGCAGGCAAAGGCTGCCGCGTGGTCGTTGCCGAACACTTGCACGGCCACCATGGTGAGCGCCTCGCACTGGGTCGGGTTGATCTTGCCGGGCATGATCGACGAACCGGGTTCATTTTCCGGGATCCTGAGTTCCCCCAGGCCAGCCCTGGGGCCGCAAGCGTACCAGCGCACGTCGTTTGCGATCTTCATCAGGGCGCCGGCCAGAGTGCGCAGAGCAGCGCTCACGTTCGCCATAGCGTCGTGGGCCGACAGCGCGGCAAACTTGTTAGGCCCCGAAAAGAACGGCTTCCCGGTCTCCTCGGCGATTTTGCGCGCCGTCAGCTCGCCAAAGCGCGGAGCGGCGTTTATCCCGGTGCCTACCGCCGTCCCGCCGATCGCAAGGGCATAGACGCCCTTTAAGCTCAGCGAGATCGATTCCAACGCCTCGTCGAGCTGTGTCACCCAGCCCGAGATCGCCTGGCCTACGGTCAAGGGCGTGGCGTCCTGGAGGTGAGTGCGGCCCATCATCACCACACGGGAAAAAGCCACGGCCTTGCCGTCCAAAGTATCGCGCAGCTTGCGGACCGCAGGCATCAGCGCCTCATCCACCATCTGGACCGTGGCAATGTGCATCACTGTCGGAAAGGCGTCATTGGACGACTGGCAACGGTTGACATCGTCGTTGGGGTGGATCGGCTTCTTGGACCCTACTGTCCCTCCCGCAAGTTGAATGGCCCGGTTGGCGATCACCTCGTTGGCGTTCATGTTGGTCTGAGTGCCCGATCCCGTCTGGAACACCACGAGCGGGAACTCACCGTCCAGCTTTCCTTCGATCACCTCCTGCGAGGCCCGAACGATAAGTGCGACCCTGTCGGGCGGCAACTGGCCGAGTTCCCCGTTGGCCAGGGCCGCGCACTTCTTGAGGATGCCGAGTGCGCGGATCACCGATCTGCCCCAGCAATAGCCCTGCACGCCGATCTGGAAGTTGCGGCGCGACCGTTCCGTCTGAGCACCCCACAGGCGATCGGCAGGAACTTCGACCTCTCCCAGGGAGTCTGTTTCCACGCGAAACCTGTCCTGCCTGCTGTTGCCGTCTGTCATACTCCCCTCCTGAGCATATCTATTCACAGCGCTCTCGGGTTTGAGCGAACCCGTTAGCCTCATATAATACCTATTCCGCCAATATGGTAGCCGATAAGTTGTCTTTATGGACAGGTATCGGGAGGTGAAAAAACTGTTAAGATTTTTTAGCCTTCAGGTATAATCCGCCATAGAGCGTGGGAAGTTATGTACAGAAAATATTTCGGCATGAAAGGGTCGCCTTTCTCAATAGCGCCCGATCCTCGCTATCTCTACATGAGCGAGCAGCACAGGGAGGCGCTGGCCCATCTGCTCTATGGAATAAGGGGCGATGGGGGGTTCGTGCTGCTTACCGGAGAGGTCGGCACGGGCAAGACAACCATCTGCCGGCGTATGCTCGAAACGCTCGCAAAAAATATCGTGGCAGCCTTCATCATACATCCCACCCTCTCGGTTGCGGAACTGCTCGCCACGGTTTGCGACGAGTTCGGCATAAGCTATGCCAGAAAAACCAGCGTCAAAGTCCTGGTTGACCTGATAAACGGTTTCCTCCTTGATTTGAACGCCAGACGCAAAAAGGCCGTCCTCATAATTGACGAGGCGCAAAATCTCAGCAATGACGTTCTGGAGCAAATCCGGCTTCTGACCAACCTCGAGACAAATCAACGCAAATTGCTTCAAATAATACTAATCGGCCAGCCCGAGCTGAGGGACAAGCTTGCGGGACCGGAGCTAAGGCAGCTCTCCCAGCGCATCGCGGCCCGCTGCCATCTGGAAGCGCTTTCAAAACCCGACGTCGTCAATTACGTAAACCACAGGCTCGCGGTTGCCCGCGGAACAAGGAAACGGAGGTTCGACAAATCTTCATCCGCGCAAAGGGCAGCCAACCAAACGGCCATTGTGGGTCCCGCATCCCGGGACACTTCCACGCTTTTTTCACGAACCGCACTGGATAGTTTATATCTTTACACAGGCGGGGTCCCAAGGTTGATCAACCTGGTTTGCGACCGCGCTCTGCTGGGTGCTTTTGTCCAGCGAAAGGAAACCGTGGACAGAGCCACATTGAAAAAAGCGGCCTGCGAGGTGCTCGGAGCGAATTTGCCGGCAGCCGGCCGGAGGTGGAAAGTTGCATTTGCCGCGGCAATCCTGGTCTGTATATGCCTGGGCCTGCTCTACCATTTCTCAGGAGGTTTTGACCCGCTGAGGCTGTTCGCCGCGGGCAAAACCGGTGGGGCCGGCGTGTTGAGACTTCTACCGGCAACATCCCGGGTTCCCGGGACGAGCATCAGGGGGATGTATCCAAATGACCCTGAAGCACCCGATTCGGCCGTGCGGGAGCAGGAAACTGAGGCTCATCAGTCTCATGAGTCGCCATAGAGGCACATATGTCATACATTCTCGATGCACTGCAAAAATCCGAACAGGCGCGCAGACGCCGAAAATCCCGCGTGCTGCTCGAAGGACCTCCGGAAGAACCTCCTGCATCTTCGAAACCTTCGAGAAGCTACGGGCGCTGGCCATATCTCATTGCACTCATTCTGCTTATAGGCGCTGGCGTTTTCGCTTACCGCCTGAACCCCCGGCAAGCTCCCGGTCCGTCGAGCCGTCCACCGGGCAGCGCCAGTGAAGAGCTTGCCTCCCGCCTCGCCACGGGCGCAAGCGCTCCGGCAGCTTCAGCAGAACGGACGGGCGGGCTGCGCCATCAAAATCCCGCTGACGCTAAGCCCCAGGCAAGCGGTCCTACCGCCGAAGGAGAGATGGGTCGTGGAGAACCCGGCCCCGGCGACCCTGACGTCCAACAGTCCGCACCGGCAGTTTCCCCGCCGACTGTGGCGCAGTCACATGAGGCGCAGGAACCCACAGAACGCTCTCCAGCCCCCGATGCAGTGACAGACCGTTCCGAAGCCGCGCCCGTGGCCGGAACTCAACCGCGGGGCGCCGCGCGCAATAAGATCGCTCGCGACAAAATGCCGTATGAGGATCAGGAAGTGATGCAAGGTCCGGAAACCGGGCACTCCCGAACCGCGCAGACTCCGGCTCCACCGGGCCCCAGCGCCGTATCCGGGGGAGCCGCCCCCGCAGCCGGGAAAGCCGTCGCCTCAAAGGCGCCGCATGATCCGGCATCTGCCGATGCAAAAAAGGGCATAAGGACCGCTAACTTGCACGATACTGCGAAGAAAACGCCCGCCGGGTTCGATCAGCCCGCCCGGAAGGCAGCCGGCAGCGGCATCATTTCAGATATTGAACCTCTTGCCGAACTGGACGCATCCTCCGGCAAACCTGCCTCCGTCCTCAAGTGGCACCAACTTGGGCCGCAAATCCGGGACTCCCTTCCAAACATGTCCTTTTCAATGCTGATATACTCCAAACAAGCCGACCAGAGATGGATAAACATAAACGGGTCAAAAAGAAGGGAGGGCGAAGAGATTTCCTCAGGTCTCAAGCTCGAGGAAATTACCCGGGATGGAGCAATTTTCAGCTTTCGGGGACACCGTTTTTTTAAGAGCGTGGTCGGAGACTGATGGTGGTCGGGTAGAGTCGCATGTATGAAAATATTTCTGCCGGCTGACATTCTACAGGATTCGGAGCGCAACTCGATCCGGTTTGAATGGCTGAGGGCCGTTTGAGAGCAAAGGGGAAATCATGCCGAAAGCTGTAATGATCCATGAGACTGGAGGACCCGAGGTTCTGCGCTTCCAGGAGTACGATCCGGGAAAGCCCGGTCCGGGTGAAGCGCTTCTGCGCCACGAGGCAATAGGGGTGAACTTCATAGACATCTATCACCGGACGGGCCTCTATCCGTTGCCCCACATGCCTGCGGTGATCGGGATGGAAGGAGCGGGAATAGTCGAAGCTGTGGGCGAAGGGGTGAGCGAGGTTTCGGTTGGAGACCGTGTGGCCTATGCGGGGCTTCCACCCGGGGCTTATGCGGAAGTGCGGATCATCCCGGCCCACCGCCTGGTCCCGCTTCCTCAAAGCATCCCCGTGCGCCAGGCCGCCGGCATGATGTTAAGGGGAATGACCGCTCGATACCTGCTTCACGGATGCTACAGCGTCAAAGCATACGATACGATTCTCATCCATGCGGCAGCGGGAGGTGTGGGGACCCTTGTGTGCCAGTGGGCAAAGCACCTCGGCGCAACGGTAATCGGGACGGTTGGGTCGAAGGAAAAAGCCGAAATTGCAAAAAGCAACGGATGCGACCATGCGATCCTTTACAGGGAGGAGGATTTCACGTCCCTAGTAAGGGAGATAACAGGCGGCAGAGGCGTTGACGTGGTTTATGACTCGGTGGGCAGGGAGACCTTCATGAAGTCGCTGGACTGCCTGAGACCTATGGGCACAATGGTGAGCTTCGGACAATCGAGCGGGCCTGTTGCTCCATTTGACATAGGAATACTCAGTGTTAAAGGGTCGCTTTTTCTCACCCGCCCTACCCTTATGACCTATACCCAAAGGCGCGAAGACCTTCTTGCGCACGCCAGGGATTTGTTCGAAGTAGTGGAAGGCGGGATTGTAAAAGTGCAGATAGGCAAGACATATCCCCTGGCCGATGTGGCCATGGCCCATCGCGACATGGAATCGCGCCGGACTACCGGCTCCGTGATTCTGGCTCCTTGAAGCCGCTTCAGTTGGGGGCCGCTTGAGTGACGGCGTTGGCGTGCGCCACGGATGGCCCCCTTTTCTTATTTCACTTGCTGTTTCCATGGTGATGCGAACCGTTGTCGCCTGACGCCATGAGCCATTGGAATTCTGATACGAAAATAAAATGCCTGCCGGGATTTTACCAGACAGGAAGGATTCCTTAAAAGGGTGTAAGTTGTTTTCCTCGCCAGCCCCGGTGTGACTCTTCTGTGGAAAAGCGGGGCTGACGACATTAGTCGGGACGAAAGGCTTCGGCGGGTTGGGCTTCCGCTACACCCACACATCCAACGACTGAGGACTGTTTTTATGGCGGTGCAGGGTTTCGAACCACGGAATCCCCTCGCGCTGTAAGCCTTCGATTTCATTGTGGTCCGCATCAGCATCAACAACGGCGTGCATACCCAGAGTGTGACCTTCTTTCAATCAGAAATCACGCACGAGCTGCTTCGGAAATTCTCTTGCCCGATGCCGGGGGCTCCCAATTTTTCAGGGGTAACACCGTTTGGTTGTGGTATCCTTAATGCGAGTCAGGGTTGCTTATGGTCTTCTACACCGGTCTTGGCGGCGGGTGGGCATTTTGAGTAAAATCAAACTGACCATGTCAGGAAGAGTTCGACTCATCACCGTCTACGAGGACAAACCCACAAGGTAGAAGGGCTGAGCACATGTGAGCTTTTGGGAAAATGAAACGTGTGAGCACTGCGGAGGGAAGATTGTAGAGAGACGTGTTACTCTTCACCTCAAAACGAAAGGGGGGTACGTTATGATTGAGAACGTGCCGGCCGGTGTATGCAGGGAATGCGGCACTCGATATTACACGGCGAATGTGCTTAAGTCCGTGCAGGAGAGCATCCGTGGCCGTCGAAAAGCCGACCGTGAAGTTCGTATGCCGGTATATTCTCTTTAACCCCGCTAATCGGTTATCTACGGTGAAGTTGGAACCGGAAGGAACGACCATGAAAATCAAAGTCATCGTCCATGAAGCCGAGGAAGGAGGGTTTTGGGCAGAGGTGCCATCCATTCCCGGCTGTGCCACCCAAGGTGAAACATTCGAGGAACTCCTCAAGAATATTTACGAAGCCGTCGAAGGTTGCCTGTCAGTGGATTTGAAGCCATTTGGTCCGATGGATAGCAAAACGCGCGTCTTAGAAATCGCGGTATGAAGAACCTATCGGGAAAAGAACTGGCAAGAGTGCTCGAACGGCACGGCTGGCGGTTGTTACGAACTCAAGGGAGTCATTACATCTATGGAAAGGAGGGAAGCATTGTTCGCCTGTCGGTGCCGATCCGCAGCAACCAGCCGCTCAAAAGGGGGCTGCTCAACCATCTCCTAAAAATGGCCGGTCTGGATGAAGATGACCTTTAGGGTCGCAAATCCCTCCTTCCTAAATCTCATTGTTCAAAATCAGAGCGACCTCCTTGTCCGTGATTCCAAGATACCTTTGCGTGATTGCCGCCGAAGAATGGTTGAAGCGCTTTGCCAATACCTCGAACCCAACCCCAAACTTGGTTCTCTGGATATAACCGAACGTTTTTCTTAGCGTGTGAGCGCCAAAATTGCCAGCCAGGTTGATTGCGCGGCACCATTGCTTAATCATGCCGTTTACCGATGCTGTGGTCAATGCAGAGCGGCCTTTACGAGAGGCGAAGACGGTGATCATTGTCGGCAGGCTTAAGGGTGCTCAGGTAGCCCTGTAGAGCCTTGTAGGTCGCCTTATTGATTACCAGCACATTGGTTTTGCCGGTTTTCGACTCGATAATCTGGATGGAGTCCCCGGCTTTCAGGCGCCGGACCTGAGAGACCTTCAATTTCAAGAGGTCGCCGGTCCTCAAAGCGTTGTTAATGCCCATGGTGAAAAGCAAAAGGTCGCGTGGCTTCGATGCCACCATTTTCTTGATTGACTCAATAGCCACTACGTCTCGGATGGGTTCGACCGTGACATTTTCACCTTTATTTGTGTTTTGCGTTCTCATGGACGGGCCTCTTGTTTCAAAAGTAATCGATGCTAATAGCATATATTCCACACTATACCGTCGATTCAACGTGTGGGGAAAGCATCCGAACCGATTAAAAAAAGCCTGTAGGCCGTTTATCAGAGCGGATTTAGAGGAAACGCCGAATCGACGGTTTTGCCCAAAACCGTGGGTTTGATTCAAGTCCCCCGAAGACGGCGGGTTTACCCAGCAAGCACATGTTTCATGCGCCTTCCAAGAGCCTGTTGACCAATTGAAAAAAAAGCTTGACATCGTATGATATTATGGTTTAGTGTGGATACAAAGAATTCTATGAGGTATAAGGAGGTATACTATGGAGACGTGGATGAAAATTGAAGATGTGTGCAAGTACTTGCAGGTTCCTGAAAAATGGATTCGTTCCAAAATAAGGCAGAACACGATTCCATTTCATGACAGTCACGGCATTTTGAGATTCAACCAGCAAGAGATCGATGATTGGATGAGGGTGCCGTCGCCACCAGCGGCAGTCCATGGTTCCGCCCAAGTGGCCGATGAAGGCAGGGATACCAAAATTGCCATCAATGATCGGATAGCGTCCGATTTATATGTATATCGTGGGACACCCATTAAAGAGTACTTATTAACCGCCAGCGTAATACTAACAGGGCACTCATCTTGGATGCGGTTGCCAGATTTTATCGAAAGATCAGTAGGCAAAACTAAGGAACTCAACCGGCCATATCTCTTTAGGGAAGAATTTAAGCCCCTTATACGAAACTATAACGACTATCTCAGAGTGTGTTGCTGGCTTGGCGTTTTTGACAAGAAAGACAGAATGGAATATGATCTGAGAAGAAAATACTATATCCCTAATCAATATGCCGGCAAAATAGCAAAAGAGGATGGGATTGAAGGTGCCAAGTCAATAATTATTGATAGTATACTGAATATTGTCACTAGCAATAAAGAAACTATTCCTGAAGAAAGATGCGCAATTCTTCTGTTATGGCTATGTTTAAAGATCAAGACATCAGGAAAAAAGCCTCAAGAACGCGATTTTTTTAAAGATACCGATAAACGCGGTAATTCGTTTCCACGCATACGATTAAATTGTGCTGCAAGTCTGTGCCATTTCCTTTTCGACGGTGATACAAAAAAAGAACGGGAATTTCTCTCAAAATGGGAACAGCACATGTAACTGATGCCGCATAACCAAAATTAGACCTATGGTGCCATGGGACAGCCATCTTCCAGACTGGAGGGAAGACATGAGTCTACGGGATTTCAACTGGCGAAAAGGGCTTCTCCGATTGTGGATTTTCCTTTCTGTGCTCTGGGTTGCCATAATTGCGACTGTTTTTCTATATCCGGCCCGCAGGGAATACATCGAATACCAGAAACGCACCGTGGAGCGTGCCCACGCCGACCGCCTTTACGAAGCGAAAGTCGCTAATGAACTGAAAGAACTGAAGACCTTGAGGGCACTCGTTAACTATGCGTTGACAGAAGAACACATCACTAAGCCCGAAGTTAACGCCGGAGGCCAGCCGGTTCCACCCTCTCACTATAAAGTTTACAAAGCAAAGGAATCCCAAACAGGGGTTACCGTGTCCTTTGTGTGGTATTTACCCACACCGCCCGATTTGACTGACCTCGATAATGTGTTTAAGCATGGACTTGGGTCGGGCGGATTGCCGGCCACCCCGAGAGAATGGAAAGAGCAACTCCAGAAGCCCGCCGAGATTATCGGTTTGCCGCCTGTAGGAGTTATGTTTGACCCGTTCACAGGGTCTCAAATAGAGCAAGGAGCGAAAGGGACTATTCTCTCATCCAGCCGAGGCCCAAAATTATCTGACAACGAGTCCACTCTTGCTTCAAGGCTTTCAAAGTTGGCGGAACTTCAGCTCTCTGTACTTATTGCCGAAAATCTATTACTTAGGGCCGAAAAAACGCTTGAGGCTACCCCCGGCTTGTCCGCAAGGGAGTTCTCCGTTTGGTTGGTGGTGGTCATCCTAATACCGGTCGCCATCCTTGTCCTTGGGTTCTGTTTGCGGTGGGTGCTCTTTGGGTTTTCCAAACAACAGGGCAATTAGGCCACTTGAGTTTCCAGAGCATATTCAAAATCGGAGGTGTTGACATAATGGAATGGGGCAAACAATGTTTCAGAGCAGTTACTGCTCAGAGCCGCCTTAAGAAGATAATGGCCAGCCCAAGCAAGGAAACCGACCTCCGGTTATTTGCTGAACAACTTGGTTGCAGCCTCGCTGCAACTGTTAATCCAAATACCGGGAAACACGACGGACAGGAAATTATCAGACGTATCCAAGAAGCAGCAAGAAGTTACCGTGAGTCATGTCTCTGGCTGGTTGCGTTGACGGCTTCGGTCGCTTCTGTTTTTAGCGCTATCGCTGCATGGAGTGCCATCTTGATAGGTATGCGCCGTTGAATTTCCAGAAATCAATAACCTGAGTCGGGTCTGGAGTTTTATCTGGCTGCGCGTTCGCTGACCTCCACTCAATTGTTCAGATTATGATGAGCATCAAGATGTGAAAAAGAGGAATTTGTGAACCAGAGAACCTCCTGATATCGGCTCGGAAATCTGCAACGTCTCGACTGAGGGGTTGTATGAAGCCGCCGGTCATTTTTTTGGATCATAGCGGATGGAGGGTGGAACGGTAGGCTATTCACCTAATACATGACTACGGCCGGGTCGAAAAAAGCCTATTCCCAAGTGCGGGACTCGGGGCGGGGGATGTTGCTAGGTGCGCGGAGTAGACTGTTCAGCGCCCCAAGAGGCTTAACGCGCTGGCATGCCAGTTTTCAACCTTGGTGAATACTTTGTTTGCCATGTGACTTTTTCAGCAATCGCAAATTGAAGTCTATAAACTCCCAAGAGCCGCGCCTCTTCTCCGACATGTGGTCTTGAAGATAAAAGTCTGCTCCGACCTTATTTGCAATTCGCTCGATCGAGGCTTTGCCGTGTCTCCAGCGCCTTTCCCATTTGCCTTGCTGCTTGATGTTGCACCTCAAGTCACCAATGAACTCTTCTGCAACCTTACTGAATCGGCTGCACTTGATCGAAGATCCAGCCTGAAAGGAAGCAACGGCAGAATCGATCTTGTGAGTTAGCAACAGGTTCCGCTCAAAAGCGTAGTCGCCTCTGGCGCGTTTTGCCTCAATTTCATAAAAATCAATGCCATCTATTAACAGTTGGTCGCAAGGCCTTTTGAATGTCATGGAATTCTCATCCATGCTTATTCCCTTCGCTTCGAGCCATCCCTTCACCGGGAGTACAACCTCGCTGTAATCTCCTTGACTGAGTCGTTCGCGCAGGCTTTCGACTTCGGCTTCCATCTCTTCGGCTTCATAGTCCTCATCATATGACACACGCGAAGACATTAGCACATTGATTGCTTCCGAGGCTTCCACTTTTTTGATAGCTCGGCTCTAAGCATGCGCTTGAGCTCTTTTAGGTCCAGATCCATGAGAAGCCTTTTTCGGGCCCAGATGCAACGGAACAGTTTCCAAACGAGCGCCGCCGTTCGAAGGCTGCGGAATCTGGTTTCTATCACTGGGCCGGTCAGGAGCGAGATGCCCGGTTCACTCCTTCTGAAGCAGTCTGCTGGCGCTTGCGTGAGTAAATTGGAATTCTGATACGAAAATAAAATGCCTGCCGGGATTTTACCAGACAGGAAGGATTCCTTAAAAGGTTGTAAGTTGTTTTCATCGCCAGCCCCGGTGTGACTCTTTTGTGGAAAAGCGGGGCTGACGACATTAGTCGGAACGAAAGGCTTCGACGGGTTGTGCTCCCGCTGCACGAACACGTCCAACAACTGAGGACTGTTTTTATGGCGGTGCAGGGTTTCGAACCCCGGACGCTACGGATATGAGCCGTATGCTCTACCACCTGAGCTACACCGCCCTGGAACTTTAAATTCTTAAATGAAATCGGCATACGAGTCAATAGGATTCCAGCTTGCCGGAGCGGGTCGGTATGGAAGGTTTCCCGATTGAGTTTGACAAATATGAACCCTTCGGGTAAATGTCTTTAAGTCATTGATGAAAAGAGCTTTTTCGGCAATCTTTTTTGCTCCGGCAGTGGTCAGGGAGATCAGATATTGAACCAGAGGCTGTTTGAACTAAAAGTGATCGGTAGTTTTGCGGCTGCTCATAATTTAAGGGACTTTCGCGGCAAGTGCGAAAATCTCCACGGGCATAACTGGAAAGTTGAAGTCGTTCTGCGTGGGAGATCTTTGCAGGCAAACGGCATACTTGTCGATTTCGGGGAAATAAAGGCCGCAATCAGAGAGGCTTTGGACGAAGTGGATCATAAGTATCTCAACGAGTTGCCTTTCTTTTCGCAGAACAACCCCTCCTCGGAAAACATTGCCCGATTCCTGTTTGAAAGGCTTTCGGCGGAACTAAATACCGATACTGCGAGGCTTCACAGCGTATCCGCCTGGGAATCCGCCGACGCGTGCGCCACATATATGGAGTCGTGAGTCTTCAGTGGTCGGTCGTCAGTTGTGAGCAAAAAATAGCGGTCAGTGGTCTGAAAAAGGCGTCTGCCTGTAGACTCACAACCGGTTGCTGACTTTCTTTTGTATGAAGGAGCCTGCCGATGGGAGTTATCGATGAAAGGACCCGAAGGTGTTTTGTATGCCGTCTTATGCGGCCGCGGGCTTGGTTGTCCTTTCCTGCGATCTTTTTCCTCCTGATCTTCGGGGCGCCAACAGCAGGGCGCGCGCTCCAAAGACCTGCACTGGAGCCGGCACAGGCCGTGTTGACCGCTCAGGCCGATCGAGAGCAACAGCCTGCGGCGCAGGAAAAAGCTCCCGCTCACGAAAAGGAGCACAAGCGGCCTGAAGCGCCGCCGGCGTATGGGGAAGCAGCGCTGCCCAAAGCGGAGCCACATCCGGGTGAAGCACTGGCTCCCGGCGGCCAGGTGCATGGACCAGCGCACGGCGAGGCGCATGGCGGAGGCCATGGAGAAGAACACGTCGAACTTCCCGAGATTTCCCCCGTGGCCGGTGTAACTTTTGTCGATACCCTGATCCGGTTGATGGACTACGAGCTCAACACCAGGTTTTTGGGCTGGAGGCCCAACGGCATCTTTATCTGCCGCTTTACCTACGACATAAATAATTATCAGTTGGGGGTGCTCGAAGCCGTTCGGTTTACCACTCTTCGACTCAAAGACAGCCTTACCAGGCTGGGCGAGGCCGATTCGTACGATCCGGACCTGGAGCAGGCGCTCAACGACTTTTACATCAGCGCCGCCTCATGGTGGTTCCCATCGGCTGAGAGTTCATACAGGCAGGCTGTTGAACACCTGCAAAGATTCAAGATAAAACTGGAGAGGGGCCAGCGAAACTTCTATTACCGGCGCGACACACTCGTCGCGCTTCTTTCAACTTACAGGGACCAGATCGGAAACGTCAACAGGACCCTTGTCACGCAGGTTGGATGGTGGAAGAGCGCCGACTATTTCTATTACGCCAGAGGTGTGGCCCACGCTTACTATGAAATCCTGAAAGTCTGCCGGGTTGGATTCAGGAATCAGTTGGCCACCATGCATGGGGCCGACATAATGGACGAGGTGCTCCACGAACTGTCTTCAGCCGAAAAAATAGACCCTTGGATAATTCTCGACGCCGATCTGGATGGATTTTTCGCCAACCACCGGGCTAACCTGAACGCTCCTTTAAGCGAGGTTGGACATCTGCTGGTGGTGTTAAGCCAACTGTAGCCCGGCTTGGTTCCGATACAGCCTGGAATTATACACAGCGAAGATAATATCTGAGCTTTACGTCACCCCGACGAAAGTCGGGGTCCAGACATTAAGTAACTGGAAAAGCACGGGATTCCGGCTTTCGCCGGAATGACGGAATCGAATTCATTACGCAATTATTTATGACGCTGTGTATAGATGGGGAAGAAAATCGCATTTCTCTTTTTCGCGCGGTCTAACGTCCGATTTCCACCAAAATCGCCCTTCTTTCCCGCAAGGCGGTCCAATAAATAAAAGCCTCAATGTGGGCAGGGTCCGTTTTGGCAAGTTTTGCCCATATTTCGCAATATGCAAGAATCTGAGGCCGATAGGCTTCCACTTCTCTTAGCAGGAAATCTCCGACATCTTCGCCTTCCAGGGGTCTGGATGTCTTAAAATCAACCAGGAGCCATTTCCCATCGATCTCGGCAGCAAGATCGATTACGCCCGAATAGAGTACGTCGCCCTCGTGGGCGCACTCCGCCGACCATTCTATTCTGCGGTGTTCGGGCGGTATGCTGTAAAAGGTCTGGAGCCAGGGATCGTTCAGGCATGATTTGACCTCCGAAAGAGCTTGCCGGGCAATTTCCAGGGACTTTGGACTTCCAATTCGGCTCAAAACTGCGCTTACCCTCTTATCCGAGGGCAGGCTCCCCGTCTTGCCGAAATCGGCAAGGAGCCGGTGAACGAGCGTACCCCACACATTCGGAGGGCAGGCGGCAGGGCCGCGGTCCGCTTGTTCGCCCGCCTCTCCAACTTCCCAATTGTCCCCCCAGCCCCCTTTGAAAAAAAGGGATGCAGATTCGTGAGCACTCCCAAAAACTCTCAGCCCGGATGGTGAGACAACGGTGAAAACGGGCCTTTCCCGTTCGAATTGCGCAGGCGCAAGTTCGGGCGCTGAGACCTCACAACTTCGCTCCAGCGCCTCCGGCAGTACACCGGCGCGCCCGTGCCCCCCGACCGGAACCTCGTTCCCGTCCGGTTTCCAGCGCCCATCCCGGACATGGTCATCTGCGCCGCCGGCGGGTTCGAGATCAACACGCATACCATCTCGGGCGCGGGCGGACCTTCTCCACTCTAAAAGTTGCGCTTCCTGCGGGAGCGGTCCCACACAGCGCGGGATTGCCCCCCGATAAATTCCATACTCGGCCTGCAAATCGCCGGCAAAGCCCGCCCCGGACTCGATCGCGGGGCCCGCTCCAGCGGCAGGGCCGCCGGTTTGTTCCGGGCGCAAGACCCGCTCTATTCCGCAAAGCTCATCGATCCCATAATGTTTGTCGAGCCATCCGAGCGGACTTTCCCCCGAACTTGAAAAGGAATTTGCCCTCTTTCGCACCAGTCCGCTCATAACAAGTTCGTGCCGCGCACGGGTAACGGCCACATAAAAAAGCCTCCTGGCTTCACCCAAATGCCTCCTCGAGCGCAGTTTCCTAAGCCGGGCATACAGCGGGTCTTTTTCGCCCCTCAGACGGTCAGGTCGTGAGGCCAGAAGGTAATCGCCCGAACAGGGTGAACGTTCGAGAATATAGGGGGGCGGCAGCTCTTTTCTCCGGCTCTCCGGGTTCCAGTCCATGAACGGGATGAATACCACGTCGAATTCCAGCCCCTTGGCGCCGTGGACAGTGGAAAGAACGATGTTCGAGTGGGCGGTATCCGGGTCCACAGGTTCATATGTCCTTGGCAGGAGTTGCTCCAGCCTGGCAAGTGTGCGAACCGGCTCCCCCAGTTCAGCCTCCCTTAACAGTTGGAGAAAACGCCGGCAGCAGTTAAGACCTCTGCTCCCCCACCTCGAAGCCACCGCACGTGCCCCTTCCAGTTCCAGCCACGCCGATTCCACGACATCGGCAAGCGGCAGGTGTCCCACATGCCGCCACGCACCGGTCAGCGCCTGCCGCAGTCGGCCTGCCTGCTCGTCGCGTTCCGAAAATGCCTCGATTTTCTCAACCCACAGAGGCGGTCCTTCGCGCGATATGGCGTAGATTCGGTCGAAATCGAGGCTGAACCAGGGACTTCGAAGCTGGGCCGCCCACGCGATGTCGTCATGAGGCATGACTATCCCCCGGCAAAGCTGCCACAGGTAGAAGACTTCGGGCCTTTCCTCAATCTTCAATCCCTCCTTCACCTGAACCGGAACCTTCTCTTGTTGGAGCGCCTCCAGGTAGACCGGCAGATGGGTGCGCGAAAAAAGAAGGATCGCCGTCTGCGAACACGGTCCGTGTTGTGCAAGACGCAAGGCCAGTCGTCGAGCCAGCCACTGAGCTTCTCTTTTCCTCGCGCTGCCGCCGTCAGGCCACTCCATGAACAGGGCAAGCTCCACGGGCGGGTATCGGACATCGGGTGGCGGATATCGGGTATCGTGTGTGGGGTATCGGGTATCGTCTATGGGAACTCCGGCATCTGACGCCTGACACCCGATACCGCACTTTGCCGGGCTGAAAGGAACTTCGTCGAATTCGAGCTTGGGATCAGCCATAACCGTGTTTCCGAAAAGCCTGTTGCACCAGTCGATCAACTCCGGCTTGGAGCGAAAGTTGGTATCGAGTGTTACAGGCTCCATGCTCAGGCTTCCTCCGCCCTCGATGGGAAGCCCGAGACCGGCTTCCATGAAAAGCCTCACTTCCGCTTTACGGAAAGCATAAATGGACTGTTTAGGGTCGCCAACCACGAAGAGGGTTCGCCCGTCACCATCGGACCAGCCGGAACAAAGCTTGTGCAAAAGCCGCCACTGCTCGCGGCTTGTATCCTGGAACTCATCGACCAGTATGTGCCGTATCTGCTGATCGAGAGTCAACTGAAGGTCGGAAGGATCGGCAGCGTCGAAAAGACGCAGGGCGGCGAGCTCTATGGCGGAATAATCGAGCGCTCTTTTTGCGCGCAGCTTCGAGTCATAAATTTCTAGGATCGAATTAAGCAGAACTACCAGGTCCCAGAGAGTATCGGGGTCCGTCACCGGCGCGTCGTGAACGGGAAGCTGACGAACCTCGTGAAGCTTTTGAGCGACTTGGACCGGAATATTCTGAATGGCGCAGCCCCACATAGTTTTGGCAAATCCCTCGTAGAACCCTGTTTTCGGTCCAAACCGGCTCCTGATACCGCCTTCCCTGGTGAGGAAGGTCTCCGCCAGGCAAACCCACTGCGGGAGGTCCTCCCAACGCGCTCCGGGAATGCGGGTTGGAAGCGCACGCACGGCCTCTGCACCCGCTTCCCTGCCCTGCTCTATGAATCCACTCCATCCACGCCCCAGCTCACATGCCTCGAACCCGGCCCTGATCCCCTTGAGTTCCGCTTCAACCAGTTCGCGGACCCTTTGCGCAAGGCAGCCGGACGCGCGGTCCCGGCTAAGCGCCTCTACCAGGTCGCCCAGCGCCCCTCTTCTTTCTACCAGTTCCCTCATCTCAATTACCAGGGACCGCCAGGAATTATTCAGATAAAGGAGGCGGTTCATCAGGGCGTCCCGCGCCGCATCGCTTTCCTTGCGGGAGGCGATTTGCTCAAGGGCTTCACTAACGACCTCGTGGAGGAAAAACTCCTGCTCGTTTTCGTCCATGAGGGTCGACCCCGGCGTGATCCCGGCCTCGAAGGGCGCACGCGAGGCAATTGCGTAGCAAAAGGAGTGAAAAGTGCGGATCTGGAGAATCTCTCCCGCTAGCAGGAGGTCTTCGAGCTTTTTGTGAACGGCAAGGGCTTTTGACGCATATTCGAGCAGCTCGGCCTCCGCAGGCTCCTCGGTGCGTGCGCCCCTCTTTGCCCGGTCGAGACAGCCCCTTATTCTTTCACGCATTTCGGCTGCAGCCTTGTTGGTGAAGGTAAGGGCAAGGACCTGCCCGGGATGGCCTACAATCCCCAGGAGGCGAAGAAACCGGGCCACCAGAAGAAAGGTTTTACCTGAACCGGCAGGAGCAGTGAGGTGAAACCTGACGGCCGGGTCGAGCGCCCTGGCGCGTTTTTCAGCGTCTACGAGAACTGCCATGGAAGGTCCCATTCAGACACGACGCGGCGTCCATCCGTGTCTCAGAAGCTCTTTTGCATGCTCTCGCACCTTCTCGGATATCGAAATCCCTCCCAGCATGCGTGCGAGTTCCTCCAGGCGCTCCGATTCGCTCAACATGCTGATCGTGGTTGAGGTTTCGTTTCCTTCGGCGTGCTTCTTTACATAATAGTGGAATTTGCCGTAGCAGGCGATTTGGGGCAGGTGAGTAATGCAGATGATTTGATGCCGCTTTGAGAGTTTATTTAATTGAATCCCGACCATCTCTGCCGTGCGGCCGCCGATTCCTGCGTCAACCTCGTCGAAGATGAGCGTCTCGGCTTCTTCCTTTCTGCCCAGAAGAGTCTTGAGGGCAAGGAGAATCCTGGAAAGCTCCCCTCCCGAGGCTATCCTGACCAGCGGTTTCAACTCTTCTCCCGGATTGGCGGAGAGCAGGAACTCTATCCGGTCAAGACCCGTTGGGGAGACTAATGGAGCATTTCCGTCCCCTTCCGAAAAGCGCACGCAAAAGCGCGCCCGCGGCATATCGAGATCGGCCAGATTGTTCGAGACTTCCCCGGAAAGCCTTTCAGCCGCCTCGCGCCGTTTGCGCGAAAGATCGCCGGCCTTCTCCAGGTAGGCGAGGCGAAGGGATTCAATCTCCCTTTCCATCGCCTCTTCCCCAAGCGCCGCTTCCTCGCCCGCCCCCGCCGTTTTGCGCAGATCTTCCAATCTGGCCAGCATCTCGTTTGCGGTCGGCCCGTATTTCTTTGCGAGCCTTCCCAGGAATGCAAGCCGCTCCTCTGCCGCCGCAAGCCTCAAAGGATCGAAGACTATCCGCTCGGCATAGCGCTGCAATGCGTGGGTCATCTCCTGGAGGTGTATGCGGGCCTGCTGGAGGTTTTCGCCAAGCCCGCTCTGAGACGGGTCGGCATTCAAGATCGCACCAAGGTCTTTTTCCACTTCCGAGAGCCGCTCCAAAACGGCGCCTTTCTCAGAGTAGAGCGCATGGACGGCCCTTTGAGACGCGCAACTCAACGCGGCGGCGTTCTTCAGGATCTCCCGCTCCTTACTCAGCTCGTAGTCCTCATTAGGCAAAATTTTCGCCGATTCAAGCTCCGCGATCTGGAAGCGCAGAAAATCCATCTGGGCCGCTTTGTGCTCCCTTGCACGCCTCATTCGACCAAGTCCGTCGCGCTTCTCCTCCCACGCCCTATAGATCGCCCGCACCTCGGAGCAAGCTTCATCAAGACTTCCGAAAGAATCCAGAAGGCCCAGGTGGGTTTCCGGATCGAGCAGCAGCTGGTGTTCATGCTGTCCCGAAACCGAAATCAAAAGGGGTGAAAGCTGCTGGAGCTGTTGCACGGATGCGGCCTGGTCGTTTATGAATACACGGTTTCGTCCGCTCCTTGAGATGCTCCTGCGGATTACAAGTTCCGGACCGCAGTCTATCCCCAACTCGCTGAGATACCGTTCGCAAAGGCATCCGGAGGGTTTCAGCTGCATGATTGCCTCAACGCTCGCCTCGGCGGTCCCGGTTCGGATCAACTCATTTGATGCGCGCGCCCCCAGAATGAGGTTGACGGCGCCGACCAGGATCGATTTGCCGGCGCCTGTCTCTCCCGACACGACATTGAATCCCTCATGAAAGTTTATTTCGAGATCTCGAATGATCGCATAATTACGAATGGCTAAATAGCTGAGCAACGGCCGGTTATTCCTTCCTTATGAATTGCGCACAATTCTATCAAGGCAAATGGAAATTAGGAATCAGGAATTACAAACGGTTTTCAATGAGGAGGAGAAAAACGGGCGGGGGTCTGGAGAATACTTCCCCCAAACCCCCCGAACCCGGCGAAACTTCCTCAGCCTCCGGCCCCGCGCCGCGCGGGGTCAATGTAGGATGGGTAGAGCGCAGCGAAACCCATCATCCCCAGTCCCGTGCCGCGCGGGGTCAATCCCGCCCCGGGAGTGTGGCAGACTTTCATAGCTCAGTTTTCGTTCTTGTGTTGTGACGCCCCCTTTCGGTTCTCGGGCTCCTTCTTCGACGCAGGCTTCGCCCCAGGAGCCGGCTGCTTTGTTGCTTCATGCGCTGGCGGCTTATTTGCTTCATGCGCCGGCGGCTTTGCTGCTGGATGCCCCTCCGGCTTTGGCTTTTCATGCGCCGGCGGCTTTGACGTCTCATGTGCAGCCGGCTTTGGCTTTTCTCGTCCCTCCGGCTTTGGCTTTTCATGCGCCTGCGGCTTCTCTGCTTCATGTGCCGGTGCCTTTGGCTTTTCATGCGCCTGCGGCTTTGGCTTTTCATGCGCCTGCGGCTTTGGCTTTTCATGCGCCTGCGGCTTTGGCTTTTCATGTGCCGGCGGCTTCGCTGCTTCATGTGCCGGTGCCTTTGGCTTTTCATGTGCAGGCGGCTTTGGCTTTTCATGCGCCGGCGGCTTTGGCGCTTCATGTGCCGACGGCTTTGGCGCTTCATGTGCCGGCGGTTTCGTCACCTCCGGCGCTGGTGGCTTAGGCGCTTCATGTACAGGCGGCTTCGTCACCTCCGGCGCTGGCGGTTTCGGTGCTTCATGTGTGGCCGGCTTCGCCACCTCCGGAACAGGCGGCTGAGCAACCGGTCGGCCCCCCGGGCCTCCCGCAGGCGCTCCGCCCGGTTTAATAGCTGGTGAGGCCGCAGCCGGCTTGGTGTTCTTTTTTATTTCCACCGGCTTAAAAGAAACCTGGTTCTTCGGAGCGTTTACCTGGCTCGGGGGCACCAGCTTGTTGGTCAACTTGGTAGGGGACGGCACGGTGGTTTTCCCTATTGGCGCAGGTGTCGCAGGTTTAGCTGAAGTGGCGGCCTGCTTTAAGCCCGCAGGCGTTACACTTCTGGCCGCAATGCTTGCAGTTTGCCGGTTCTGGCTGATCCTCTGGACTACTGAGGAGTGCGGCGCCGAAGCAGGGGCCTGGTTTACGAAGTTATATTTCGCTGTTGACTGATTGTAATTGCTGATCACCGTATTGTTCACCACAGGCGCGGCATGGAAATTATTGACGATTGTCGTTTGATTTATATTCGTCACCCTTACCGAGCTGTAGTTGGACACGGAGTAGAAGGATGCCTGGGGTACTACGATGGCGGCGGAAACGAATGCCAGCCTTCCGATCGCTATAGTTACAGGGACACCCGGAGCCACAACGACGGCCGAGGGGCCCCAGAGGTGGTGCGAATAATAGATTTCGGTCGGCGCCAGAGGGACCCATCCGACATTGGGTCCGGAGCTTATCCAGGCGACCCTTCCAGGATACCAGCCAAATCCGATGAATGGGCCGCCCGCGACTGCGATGCCCCGCACCGGCGGCGCCCAGTACCATCTGTGCTCGACAAGGATCCAGTTGCCATAATGCATGGTGACATATCCGAAGGGATCTTCAGGCACCCAGACCTGGTCGCCGTAATAATCGGTCCATCTGCCCACTGTAAAGGGTCGCCACGACTCTTCGACAACCGTGGGGCGCCAGAACTCGCGCTCCTGGCCCTGATAATTAACCCGCTCCCACTTTCCGGACTCTTCCAGATCGTATGCATCGTCTTCGAGTTGAGGCGGCAGGCGCTTTACCGACTCGCCCTTCACCTCGACTCTTTTGGCCCAGAAGCTGTCCCGTGCAACGTTCCAGTCATCCCACGGAGCGTCCAGCGTACCCTCTCCGGTCGCCACCTGAGTCGCATCAGCCAATATCGACGCCCCGCCGGGGGTGACTTCATACTTCGCGTTGCTGTCCTGCTGGAAGTAATCAACCCGTCCGGCCAGCGCAATCACCTCGACCGACTGATCCCCCGCGTAAAGGTCGAATGTTGAGCCCGGCTCGGCCAGAACATAGCCAAAGGGGGTCGTGACCTTGAGCATCCCTTCGGGGTTCTTGTTGTAGAACCTCGCAACGCCGGAGGCCACATCCATTTCGGATGCGTCGCTTTTTAGAGCTATCAACTGGATTTGAGTGCTCGCCCCAATCCTGACGAGAAGGCGGTTGGGGAAAATGAATTCGGCTTTCGCGGACGCGTCTGAATATAGCGCGTCATCCAAACCGAATGGGGCGTCCTTCCTGACGATGACCCAATCCTTAGTTTCCGGGATATAGCGGAGGATCTGCCCTTCGATGTAGGAAATGCGCCCAACCAAAACAGGCTCCTGCTGGGCTGCGACGCTGGGTGCAAAAGACAACGCCAGGCAGGCTGTAAAAACTGCAAAAGCCGGCCGGAACCATTTCCCTCTACTTTTCATTTTCCTCTCCTCTCGATCGTGAAAAGCGCTGTTCCTCGCGGGCCCAAACACAATAACCGCCCGTAACCGATTAAGTGACTCCGGCGCACTCTCCGTCGCCGCAGCCTGGACCCGAAAATGACGATAAAATTAATCGCTTATGACGCGCCAGTCCCAGAAACGGTTGACAATATAAATGAAAGATGGATGAAAGATAATCAAAGATTGCAAGATAAGAAAACTATGTGGAAGACAACGCTGGGATTGCTCGGAATTGCTTTAAGCAGGGAGCGGAAGGACAGAGCTATGAGAGCGTGCAACCTGGCGTGACGGGGACAACTTAACCAACCGTGGCAGGAGGTGTGTCGGAAAATCGCAGAAACCAGCCCTGCGCACGTTTAACTTGCAAATTCTATTGGGAAAATTGTATGTTGTTGGAGGTCCTGGACTGCATCAGGGACTTTTCGAGCAAAAATTCTACTCCGACATTCAATTCGGACGCGGAACGCAGTAATTGATGCATTACCGGCTTGTGAGGAGTGGTTCGGTTTTCATCCATTTCCCAAAAAGGAGAGTCCGATGTTAATCCATACAAATCTCCTCAAGAAGTTTTTTCTCTTGGTTTCGGCCCTTCTCTTGACAATCCTCAATGCGTGGGGCGCATCCGCTTTCGCTGCGGTGTCGCTTACTTCGGTTACTCCCTCTTGCGGGCAGGCGGGAATTACCAATATCACCCTCCTTGGGAGCGGGTTTCCTTCCGGAGCAATTCCGCCAGCAAGCGTTACGATTACATTGACGCGGGCCGGCGGCGGGTCGCCGGTAACCACCGCACCACGTAGCATAATATCGGTTTCCGGCACGATGAGGAAAGTTTCCTTCATTGTGCCCTCATCCATTTCAGTGCAATCACCCACGGTTTAT
>Ga0187771_10000538_pt1 | contig 23606 bp, 16 predicted proteins | sample 0116_SJ02_MP15_1_FD_133139 | JGI IMG/M metagenome (GOLD analysis project Ga0187771, IMG submission 133139) | Tropical peat soil microbial communities from peatlands in Department of Meta, Colombia - 0116_SJ02_MP15_10_MG | ecosystem: Environmental > Terrestrial > Soil > Wetlands > Peat | place... | reverse complement strand
TCAAAAGTCCGCCTGAAGTCTGTGCATCCGCCAGGATCAATTTTTCTTCTTCCGATATTCCCTCGGGCCACGTGACCTTGTCACTCACGTATTTCAAGTTCGTGCGCGTGCCGCCGGGAACGCTGAATTTCGCGAGCGCCCGTACTCCCGCAATGACCGGTATCCGAGACATCGTGAGCCGCGCGCTCACGCCGCTGGTATGCAGCATCTCGTGGAGATGACCGAGCAGTCCAAACCCCGTGATGTCCGTTGCTGCCCTGACGCCGACCTCGACCATGGCGTCAGAAGCAAGCTTGTTCAAGGTTTTCATGATGCGTGTTGCAGTCGCGATCGTATCGTCCGATGCACGTCCGACTTTGATTGCCGTTGATATAATGCCGATTCCAAGGGGCTTGGTCAACACGAGGGAGTCTCCCTGCCTCGCGCCGCCCTTCCGTGCTATGCGTCCAGGTTGCACGATACCCGTTACCGCCATGCCGTATTTGGGTTCCTTATCGTCGATGGAGTGGCCGCCGATGATGACAACTCCGGCTTCCTGTGCCTTTTCGGCACCCCCGCGCATGATATCGCTCAGCACATTCAACGGCCCGTCCTTCGGAAACGCTACCAAGTTCAGCGCTGTAAGCGGTTTTGCGCCCATAGCATAGATATCCGAGAATGCGTTCGCCGCGGCAATCGCCCCGAAATCGAAGCCATCATCCACAATGGGCGTGAAAAAGTCCACTGTTTGGACGATAGCTAGTTCATCGCTCAGCTGATAGACGCCGGCGTCATCTTCGGTTCCAACGAGCACATGGGGGTCAGTAATCCGAGGAAGAACCTTGATGATTTCGTCCAAAACCTTTGGACCGAGTTTGCAGGCTCAGCCGGCACCATGACTGAGCGAGGTAAGCTTGAGACGCTGTGCGCTGTCCTTGTTATCCGCCATATCTCAGCCTCCGATACAAACGCATGATATAACAATACCGTCTGTCGCCTGCCCAGTCAAATTGCAAATACCTATCCCTTTTTTAATATTATATAGGAAATATCTATTTTACGCCACGGGACAACAAATGAAGGCGACACGCTCTTCTCATGAGCCCCTCTGAGGGACTGACGAGCTAGACACCTCTCGCAAACTAGGTTATACTCTTCTTAGAAGAGCTAAAGCTGATGGATGGTCTCTGAGCCGGGGAGTAAGCATGGAACTATTCAAGCCTTTCTTGGCGACTCTCATTCCACTCATGGTCGCACTCGATGCGCCTGGAACGTTGCCGCTTTATGTAGGCATGACCGAGGGAGTCACTCACGCGGAACGGAAAATAATTGTACGCCAGTCCATTGCCACCGCGTTTCTGGTAACTATGGGATTTATTCTTCTGGGACAGGCGATTTTCAATGCTTTGGGGATAATGGTAGAGGATTTTATGGTTGCCGGCGGCGGCATCCTGCTGATCATCGCCGTTACCGATGTGGTCCGCGCAGGCGAACGTCAAATGGAACGGAGCCCGGAATTCGGAGTGGTCCCGCTCGGCACACCGCTCATCGCCGGCCCTGGCACGCTCACAACGGCCCTCGTCCTGGTGGGGACGAAAGGCTATGTCCCCGTCGTTTTTGCTCTTATGGTGAACCTCCTGCTTGCCTGGCTAATCTTTGCTCAGTCTGAGCGGATTATCAGGTTCATCGGAATCAGCGGCTCTCGGGCCTTTGCCAAAGTTGCAGCATTGATCCTGGCAGCATTCGCCGTAAAGATGATCAGGAGCGGAATAGTGATGATTCTTCAGGGTTGAGGTAGGGGAAAGGAAGGACCGATCGGTATGACACCAGAAACTGCGGCTGATACAGTATCCAGGGGCCGGCGCAACCGGCGGGTCCACATGGCGAATGAGCGAACCTTCCTCGCCTGGATTCGAACAAGTGTCGCCATCATGGCTTTCGGCTTCGTGGTAGAAAAATTTTCGCTCTTCATAAAACAGATGGCTTACTACCTGGGAAAAGAGTCTTCCCCCCCGCTGCCCGGCTATTCGTCGATCATCGGAATCGTTCTTGTCGGCCTGGGCGTGGTTATGGGCGTGCTTGCGTTCATCCGTTACAAAGCAGTAGAGCGTCAAATCGAGAACGACACCTACCATCCCTCGGGCGTTTTAAGCGTAATGCTCTTCCTGTCTGTACTTTCCATCGGCGTCTTTCTCGTGCTCTATCTCGTCCACAGCCTATAATCTCTTCACAAGTCATCGGATATATCCCTCGATCATCAGGTCTTCTCCTACGTAGCGGGCAGTAAGGTCCTTCAGCCGGATAGCTTTATTGAGCCGAGTCGGAGAAACTCCTCCGATGGAACAAAGGGAATCTGCGCCGGTCATAAGCATCGGCGCAATGAACAGAACGACCTTATCCGCGATACCTGTCCTGATCGCCGAGGCATGCACTTCAGCGCCACCCTCAATGAGCACGGACATAATTTCCCTTTTCCCGAGTTTCCTCATGAGGTCCCGCAGATCCACGCGGCCCCGTTCAGATCGTACCAACAGCACGTCTGCTCCGGCATCACGAAGCTTCTTGATCTTCGTCTTCGGTGCAGATGCAAGTGTGGCCATGATGGTTTTTGAAGTCGATTTCTGCGTAAGGACCTTCGCTGCAAAGGGGATTCGCAGTCTGCTGTCGAGAATCACCCGCACAGGGTCACGGCCATTCGCAATCCTCGTAGTCAGCGACGGATTATCTTTCAGGATGGTGTTGATACCGACGAGGATCGCGTCATTGGTGTCACGCAGGCAGTGCCCCTCCTCACGCGCCTTTTGCCCGGTGATCCATTGCGATTCTCCCGATGCGGTGGCTATCTTGCCGTCCAGGGTCTGAGCAATCTTGAGCGTCACGAACGGCATGCCTTTTGTAATGTATTTGATGAACATCTCGTTCAGCTTACGCGCCTCATGTTCCAGGACTCCGGTCACGACGCTGATACCCGCTTTTCGGAGGGCTTTGATGCCGCTTCCGGACACGTGCGGGTTCGGATCGATCATGGCCACGACGACCCGCTTCACGCCGCTCTGAATCACAAGCGGCGTGCAGGGTGGGGTACGCTTGTTCGTATGGGAACACGGCTCGAGCGTCACATAGAGTGTCGCGCCCTGCGCAATCGGTCCGGCTTCCCTAAGCGCAATGGCCTCGGCATGGTATTCTCCTGCTCTGCGGTGAAGTCCCGTGCCGATGACCTTGCCGTTCTTCACGACCACAGCGCCGACCATGGGATTCGGGCTCGTGCGTCCTTTCGCCTGTTGCGCGAGCTTGAGTGCCATGCGCATGTATTTTTTATCGAGAGAATTGAGCACCATGATTCATAAAGGGGTTTTCCAGATGGATATTTGAAGCATCTTCCGAGGAATGTTACTCACTTTTTGCGAGCGATCCCCAGGAACTTCTCTTCATGCCAGCGGTACGGTACTCGCGAGCGCGTCAACTTGTCCGGACTGCGAAAAGTTCATGCGTGGCAACAGCGCGTTACAAGCTAGAATCGGACTCCGGATGATTCGTGTGATGCTCTGCTCGTTCCCACGGGTTTTTGTTAGCGTTTCTTCCCCTCTCATCACAGACATGCATTGTATGATTCCTGAGATGTGTTGTCAATCACGCACCTGATTATGGTACTCCGCCTTGACACAACATCTCCCTGGCCCACCTGCTCAGGCATTCCCGTCCCCCGATGTCGTCTGCTACGCACTATCACGCAGTCTTCAGTACCCGCTTGTGGGCTGATCAATCGCCTGCGAGGACCATCTCTGCTTCAGCGCTTTATCGCCAGGTACACTCCGGTTCGCCGTTGCAGTTGTATTTTTCGAAAATGCGGTCAACGACAGAGGCAGCGTCCGATAAAGAAAGGTTAACCAAGAGCTGCCTGATTCTGCCTAAGGTATCCTGCGTAATCGCCGTCATGCCATGTACGTCGCGAAGATGCAAGAACGCCCTTTCCAGAAGCCGTTCTTCCGTTGGAGCAGCCAGAACGACATTGCACTTGTTTCCCAATCTTTCACAGGAGAATTGTTTCCTTGGTATGTCACCTGCCTTCCTTCAAATTCGCAGAGAAATTATTCTCTAGTTTCAGTATAACACCGGCGCCGCATGGTCAGGATTGGCCAGAAAAACCATGTCTCCGTGAGAGAAGACATTGGTCGTACCGTTGACGTTCGCAAAAAAAGGGCGGCCAAGTTCGCCGCCCCTTGTGTCGTTAATCCGTAATCGATTACTTTGAAATGGAACCACCTACGCCCTTTTCCTTAAGCTTTGCGTGCGCAGCGGCAAGCCGAGCAATCGGTACGCGGTAGGGTGAACAGCTCACGTAGTTGAGGCCCGTACGCGAGCAGAATTCCACGCTCGCCGGGTCCCCGCCGTGCTCACCGCATATTCCAACCTTGAGGTTCGGCCTTGTGCTGCGGCCTTTATCCACACCCATCTTCACGAGTATGCCTACGCCATCCTGGTCCAGTGTCTGGAACGGGTCTTTCGTGAGGATGTTGTTCTCCGTGTAGTAGTTGATGAACTTCCCCGCATCGTCACGGCTGAACCCAAACGTGGTCTGAGTGAGGTCATTGGTGCCGAATGAGAAGAACTCCGCATCCTGCGCGATTTCGTCGGCGATCACGGCCGCGCGAGGCAGTTCGATCATCGTTCCTATCATGTAGTCGATGTTGACGCCCTTTTTCTGCATCACTTCATCGGCGGTTTTCTTGATAAGGTCCTTCTGGTTCTGAAGCTCTCTTTGGATTCCCACGAGCGGCACCATGATCTCCGGCACGACTTTTTTCCCCTTCTTGGCGAGTTCGCAGGCCGCCTCGATGATGGCCTTTGTCTGCATCCGCGTGATCTCTGGATAGACGATGCCGAGCCTGCACCCGCGGTGGCCGAGCATCGGATTCAGTTCATGAAGTTCCTCTACCCGACGCAGCAGCCTTTCTTTTTTTGAAACCGATGATTTAGGTGCCTTCTTGACCTGCATCACAGCAAGCTCGACCATGAGATCTTCTCGCTTCGGCAGGAACTCGTGGAGCGGAGGATCGAGCAGGCGGATCGTTACGGGAAATCCCGCCATGCTCTCGAAAAGGCCCTTAAAATCCGAACGCTGCATCGGGAGGAGCTTCGCGAGAGCCTTCTCACGCATCTCGGTGTTGTCGGCAAGGATCATCTGCTGCACGATCGGGAGCCGCTCCTCAGCAAAGAACATGTGCTCCGTACGGCAGAGACCGATGCCTTCAGCGCCAAACTGACGGGCCATTTTGGCATCGCGGGGGATATCCGCGTTCGCGCGGACGCCCATGGTGCGGATTTCGTCCACCCACTTCATGAGCGTGCCGAAATCGCCGCTCACTTCGGGTTCCTTGGTCGGCACTTTGCCGATGATCACGCGGCCCGTGCCGCCGTCAATAGTGATGCTGTCACCCAATTTCACCGTATATTTCCCCACGGTGAATTTCTGCGCCTTGAGATCCACCTTGATGGATTCGCAACCCGCTACGCAGGGTTTGCCCATGCCGCGAGCGACCACGGCCGCGTGGGAGGTCATCCCTCCACGCGCGGTGAGGATGCCCTTGGCTGCGTCCATGCCATGGATGTCATCGGGCGTCGTCTCGGGCCTGACGAGAAGCACATTCCCCTTCTTTGCCTGTTTTACCGCTTCGTCGGCAGTAAATACGACCTTACCGGAAGCAGCTCCAGGCGACGCCGGGAGGCCTTTGGCGATGACTTCGATCTTCGCCTTGGGGTCGATGATCGGGTGGAGGAGCTGATCGAGAGAAGCAGGCTCGACGCGAAGCACAGCTTCTTCCTTGGAGATGAGTCCTTCCGCAACCATGTCCACAGCGATCGTAACCGCGGCATGGGCCGTACGTTTGCCGGTACGAGTCTGGAGCATGAAGAGCGTGCCTTCCTGCACCGTGAACTCGAAATCCTGCACATCGCGGTAGTGCTTCTCGAGCCTTGTCGTAATATCGCGGAGTTGATTGTAGACCTGTGGCATTTCCTTTTCAAGGTCGGTGATGGGGTGCGGAGTACGGATGCCCGCCACAACATCCTCTCCTTGTGCATTCGTCAGATACTCACCGTAGAATTCTTTGGCGCCTGTAGAGGGGTTCCGGGTGAAGCCGACACCCGTCGCGGACGTTTCTCCCATATTCCCAAACACCATGGCTTGCACGTTCACGGCCGTACCGAGATTGCCGGGGATGTCGTTCAATTTTCGGTAGGTGATTGCGCGGGGGTTGTTCCAGGAACCGAAGACGGCATCGCGTGCCATGACGAGCTGTTCCCAAGGATCCTGCGGAAATTCTCGCCTCGTGACTTGTTTTACCTTGGCCTCGAATTTCTCAACGAGGCTCTTCAGATCTTCTGCGGTCAGCTCGATATCAAGGTTGACCTTCTTTTTCTTTTTCACTTCATGGATGATGTGTTCAAAGACTTCCTTCTCGATGTCCATGACAACGTTGCCGAACATCTGCATGAACCGGCGGTAGGCGTCCCAGGCGAATCGCTCATTGCCGGACATGCGGATCAGACCGTGAATCGTTCGGTCATTCAACCCGAGGTTCAGGACTGTATCCATCATGCCTGGCATGGAAAACTTCGAACCCGACCGCACGGATACGAGCAGCGGTCGTTCGACATCACCAAATTTGAACTTGCCGCTCAGCGCGCTCTCCACCTTGCTCATGTACTCGCGCATTTCGCTATCAAGACCCTCCGGTACGCGTTTCTCCAGCTCATAGAAAAGGTTGCAGACCTCTGTGGTTATGGTGAAACCCGGCGGTACCGGCACTCCGGCATTCGTCATTTCAGCAAGGCCCGCGCCTTTGCCTCCCAGCAGGTCCTTCATGGTACCTGTTCCGTCCGCCTTGCCGCTGCCAAAAAAATAAATATATTTTTTCCCTATCGTCATGTGACCTTCCTCCCTATTTTTTTTTGAAAAGGAAACTTATGAACCCAAGGAGAGGGGAATCGGAACCATCATCTCTTCTCCGATTCTCTTTTTCTCCATGTTAGTTTTTCAATTCACTGTCGCTGTTTAAGACCAGCCGCGAGAAATCCGCGATCTGCGAAAAGAGGCCCGTAATGCCCGCAAGGAGCGCCAAGCGGTTCGCCTTCACTTCGGCATCCTTGTCCATGACCATGACCGTGTCAAAGAAAGCGTCTACGTCTTTCCTGAGCGACGCTATGTCGGCCAGAGCGCCGCGGAAGTCGAGTCTTGCCGCCTTCTCCAGAACACGGTCATTGATGTCCGAATAGGATTCATAGAGGGCTTTCTCCGCATCCAGCCTCAGCAAATTTTTTTTTATCTTGCCCGCAAACTCCTTGGGCAAAATATTGCCGGCACGCTTGAGGGCTGTTACAAGCGGCTGGTAATCTTCCGACGTTCGGAGCGCGTCGAGGGCGCGCACCTTCTCCCGCGCAATGAGAGGATCGTCGAACCCGACGGAGAGCGCGGCATCCACAACGTCGGACCGGAGTCCTTCTGCCGCGAGCATGCCCGCCAGCCGCTGTCGGAAGAAGTCAAGCGTCTCGACCTCGACTTTTTCTTTCGCCTGTTTCTTGAGGCCGTATGCCTTACATGCCTCGGCGATCAACTCCGTAAGCGACAGCCGAAGGCCCCGTTCCATGAGCATGTTCAAGATGGCGACAGATTGCCTCCTGAGGCCGTAGGGGTCCTCGGAACCGCTTGGAACGAGCCCCGCCGAAAAGCATCCGGTGATCGAATCGATACGGTCGGCGATACCCACACACATACCTTCAAGGGAATCCGGGAGCTTGTCGCCTGCATAGCGTGGCAGATAGTGTTCCAGGATCGCTTCGGCAACGCGAGGGTCCTCACCGGAGTTGAGCGCATAATATCTGCCCATGACGCCTTGCAGCTTGGGGAACTCGCCCACGACGCCGGTAAGAAGATCAATCTTGCACAGTTCAGCGGCACGGGCAACACTTGGTGCATCGGCATGAGTAATGCCAGCCAGATATACTGCCAGCTGCTTCACCCGTAGGGTCTTGTCATAGACCGATCCAAGCTTTTCCTGGTAGGTGACCTTCTTCAGTCCTTCGATGCGATCGCCCAGTGGCTGTTTCACGTCATGGTCGAAAAAATATGCTGCATCGGACAGTCGCGCGGCAAGTACGCGCTCGTTGCCCGCTCGGACGACATCCATGTCCTCAGCCCGGGTATTGCTGATCGTGATGAAGCATGGCAGCAGATTGCCGTTCTGCCCCACGATACTGAAGTAGCGCTGATGTTCGCGCATGGCCGTAATTAAGACTTCCTTGGGGACGCGAAGATATTCTTTGTTAAAGGTCCCCATGACGGCAACCGGATATTCAACAAGGTTAGCTACTTCTTCGACCAGCCCGGGATCGTCCAGCACGGTCCCGTTTTTTGATTTGGCAATTTCCTCAGTCTGTTTGATGATCCGCTGCCTGCGTACCTCTGGGTCTAAAACAAGGAAGTTCGGCTCAGCCTGCGTGGTATAGGACTTGAAATCCTTGACCATGAATGCTCCCGGGCTCATGAATCGATGGCCCCGGGACAGGTTGCCGCTCTTGATCCCGTTGAGGGCAAACTCGACGACAGCACCACCCCAGAGCGCAACGATCCAATGTATGGGACGCGCAAACCGGATGTCCTTGTCCATCCAGCGCATCGTTTTCTGAAACGGAATCGAGATGATGAACCCCGGCATCACCTGTTTCAGCCAGTCAGCGGTATCCCCGCCTTTTTCGTCTACGCGTGCGACGACGTATTCGCCCTTGTCAGTCGTTCTGCTGGTTAACGCGTCGACCGGCACAGCGTTTTTTTCGGCAAAGACCAACGCGGCCTTGGTCGGCTTTCCTTCTGCATCGAAAGCGATTTTCTTCGGAGGGCCGACAACCTCCTTCGAAACGTCCTGCTGCCGCTCGGCCAACTGTGGCACATACAGGATGAGCCGACGGGGTGTTCCAGAGACCTGAATGGCGCCATTCTCGATCGCAACGCGACCGGTGACCAACAGCCCCGAAAAGAGCTCTTTCATTTTGTCAAGCGCCGGACTGATGAAACGCGAAGGGATCTCTTCGGTCCCGATTTCTAAGAGAAATTCTTTTGACAACAATTGCTCCTTTTACCGCGAATGAGCACAACATAGGACTAACGGTCGTTCCCACGGGAACGGGATAGCAGGACTGCCGATGTTTCCGTGCTTCACCCGCTCACCCCGGTGAGGCCCTTTACTCTTTTACCTTACCCTGCCCTCCGTCGGCTGGTTCCTGTTTCTTCTGCATCGGGAAGCCCTTCGCCTCCCGGTCGGCCAGATAGGCATGTGCACAGAGTCGCGCAAGTTTTCTCACCCGCGCAATGTAACCAGTTCGCTCGGTCACGCTGATCGCCCCGGCGGCATCTAGCAGGTTGAACGTATGAGAACACTTTAGACAGTAGTCGTACGCTGGCAGCACCACGCCGGTCTTGACGAGTTTCTCGCTTTCCTGCTCATATGACTCAAACTGCCTGAACAGCATTTCACGGTTTGAAAGTTCGAAGTTGTACGTCGAGAATTGCACTTCGGTATCGAAATGGATGTCACCGTACGTGACGCCCTTGGTCCATTCGAGGTCATAAACGTTGTTCACACCCTGAAGGTACATGGCAAGGCGTTCGATGCCATAGGTGAGTTCGGCGGAAATGGGCTTGAGGTCGATGCCGCCTACCTGCTGGAAGTAGGTGAACTGGGTGACTTCCATCCCATTCAACCAGACCTCCCAGCCGAGACCCCAAGCGCCGAGGGTGGGCGACTCCCAGTCGTCTTCAACAAAACGGATGTCATGTTTCAAAGGATTGATGCCCAGTTTCACGAGGCTCTCTAGATAAATGTCCTGCACATTTTCCGGATGCGGTTTTAAGATCACCTGAAACTGATAGTAGTGCTGCAAGCGGTTGGGGTTCTCTCCGTAGCGCCCATCCGTAGGCCTGCGCGAAGGTTGTACATAGGCAGCCTTCCATGGTTCAGGCCCGAGTACGCGCAGAAACGTTGCGGGATGGAATGTTCCCGCGCCAACTTCGGTGTCGTAAGGCTGGTGGATGACGCAACCCTTCGATGCCCAGAATGTCTGAAGCGTAAGTATAAGTTCCTGGAATGTCAATGATTTCTCCCGCCTGGGAAAACAACAGGGAATGAGAGGGAAATAGAGTGCTATTATACAAAAAACCCTTCTGATGTCAAGAAAATATCCGGTTTCAGAACGTCCGTGTTGACAACTGTTGGAGGGGGGCGAATTCAGTTGACGGACTCCCGCCGCTAAAGCATGGGGGGATTCACGCATTATTTTCCGAAAGCCCTGGTCGGCCCATAACCTTACACGTGACGACATCAATCCGCATATCGGCATTCTTTCGAAATGCCACTGCTCGCCTTGCTGGTCGGCAGTGTTCACAACAAAAAAGCACCTTCGCAAAGGCGCCTTCTCTCTTTTCCTTCCTCGTTGCGTAAACAGACATGCCAAAAAAAACGGCTACACCTGCCACATCATTGCCTCGAAATCTTCGGTTGGCACTTTAAACTGGATGTAGCCGCGGTAGGGCCACTTCTCGATTTCAGACCCCGAACGCTCAACCGTTACGAAGAGCTGGAGTTCATCATTCTGCTTGACTCCCAGCAGTTCGAAGGTAATGGCGAGTTCAATGATATCATTTGCCGCGACCGTGTTGATCGCCGCCATCCGCAGACGATTTCCATTGTCTGCCCTGTAGAGCGTGGCACTCACGCGCCGGTCCTGGGGTGAAATTCGGATCTCCACATCCATATTTTTCGGATTGAGGAAATTAACGAAAAACGCAAGTTCGGAGATTTTTTCATCCTTCAAGCTCACGCTTGGATCGATGCGGAGGAACATGTTCTTAAGGTCGAACCCGTAGTAGATGTGCGTTATGATCGATACCGCCCGATGCATTGTTCCACCGCCCTGGCTTACATCATAAAAGCCTGCTGAAAGCCATTCGAAATAATTCGTCACCTGGCCATCGATCGTCGGAGAAATGAAAGCCGTGAGTTCGACAGTGGGCAGCGCCTGCCGGTCCTCGCGCAAGATGGATATCTGGAGTTCATCGGGAATATCGAGCCCGATAATCCGATACACATTCATAAGGTGTGTCCTGAAAAGCAGATCGAACTCCGCGTCATTGGCGGAATAATGGTCATCGCCGTACCACCAGCACCAGTCGCTCCCCTCGGCTATATAGATTTCTTCCCATGCCATAGCCAGTTTCTCGAGATCAGCATTTCCGCTGGCGTAATCCGTCAGGGCCTCGCGCGTTTGAGCAAGGAGGTCCCAGGCTCGATTGTCTTCCTCATGCCCGATCCAGACACGGTAGTTCGCGTTTATCCATGAACCCGCGTAGAGGTGGTCAATAACGGCCTGCGCCGGATGCTCGCGGAGATATTCCCCAACCGTCACGCACCTGAGACCCTGTTCCCTGCTCAGGCGTTCGTAGAGATAGAGGAAAAAATCCCTCCCATCGTTCTGATAGTATTCCCAGGCGTTCTCGCCATCGAGAATGATCGAAACGAGGTGGGAGCCGTCGGAAAGTTGCCGGCGGACCCGGTGCAGCCGGTCGATCAGATCGTTCACTGCGTTTTTATAATCCCACTTGGAATAGACAAACCCGATAAGATCGGAGAGTGTATGATCGCGGAACACCATCGAGACGCGTTTAGCTCCCTTGCCAGCCAGGTATGGTTTGTACAGTATGGCAGGGTTCTTCATCACGCCGGCGAAGTCCCGATCGATATGGACGCCGAGAGAGCGGCCGAGCACCCCTTCATCCGAACCGATCCACCTGATACCGGAATCGGCAAGGAGAGGAATGATTTCTTCGGCAACCGATCCTTCGGCCGGCCACATCCCGGCGGGACGCGCGCCGAACAGTTCCTCGTGATAATGAAGCGCGCGTTCGACCTGGGCTTTGGCGTCTTCGGGGTGGACAAACCGTTTTTTCGGCAGATGGATGTCGGGTACTGCCACCTTTGCAAGATCTGTATCGTACAGGAGAGGGAGAATCGGATGATAAAAAGGGGTGGTCGTCAACTCGATCCTGCCCGCCTCTGCCAACTGCTTGTATAACGGGATGATCAACGCCATAACCGCGCGCTGTTTCTCAATGAGGAGCTTTTTTTCGTTCTCGGAAAAACATGAGCCTTTCTGGATCAGGCCTTTGAGAAATGGGTCAGTCTGTTTAAACGAAGGGTCAAACCAGGCCAGATTGAACCAAACCTGCAAATCCAGATAATCCTGGCTCGTAAAATAACGCGTTGCATTTTCGAGATCGGTAGGAGAAACGCTGTAGCCCCTTCGGTCGAGCAGCATCCAGTAGGCAGGATAGGGCCTGATCATGGTGTCCCAGTTCGCCATGAAGGAGTTTTTGAGCAGGAACAGTTTATCCACGGTGTCAAGTTCCGCAGCCGGTTTGAGCGTCAATTCAAGGAATTTGTCAGCGGCACGATTTTCGACGTAATCGCGGATTTGTTTGAGCAACGAGGGAACGAGGTTGAATGTCTGGTGAATTGCGGGAAAGTCGGTCAACAGCGCGGGCATGTCATAATAATCCTTGATCCCGTGCAGTCTGACCCAAGGAAGTATGTAGGAACCGGTGACGTCATCCTTGTAGTAGGGCTGATGCATGTGCCATACAAAGGCTATGCTGAGGGGATCATTCGACATGGCAATGAGGACTGGATCGCTCTTCTCATCCCTGACATTCTTCCTGTCACACCGGGGTGAAATTCATCACCACTGTAAGCTGCCAGCGATTTGGCAGAGGAACTCCAGCTTCCGCGCTCCAGGTTTCTTGCTCTTAGGGCTCGCCATAATAGTACACTATCTCCCCCTGGCGCGCAAGTCCGAGTTTGTCCCGGGCAAGCAGTTCAATATAGTTGGGATCGGTCTTCAGGGCGCGGACCTCACGCGCCAGCTTTGCATTGTCCTGTTTGAGCTTCGCGATGTCTTCCGTGAGGGCATTGTAGTGCGCCTCCATCCGATAGTATTTGATTACGCCCATCTCACCAAAGATGAAATTTGTCGCGAGATACAGAGCGAGCAGGATGGCGGCGGCAACGATCAGCTTCCTGCCGTGAGAACTCCGGAAAGTTCTAGCAGCTTTCAGACTATTCCGTTTACGCATGGTTCGATGTCTCATTGGCCATGACTTGACCGGGCCGGTTCGAATTGAACATTGTTTTCTAAAAACAAAACCACGAAGACCTGCTTCGTGGTAGAGTTGCAGATGGCACTCTCATGGTACGTCATCATCACACACTGGTTATTTCTTTTTAGTGGTCTTTTTCGCCTTTTTTGCCGGAGCCTTCTTTGTCGCCATGAATACATCACCCCCTTTCCTCAGCGGAATGTTCTGATGAACAATGATGAAAACACTCATGAATTAGGACAACGTCAGCAAGTCTTCTAAATGCGCCGGGGGCTCGAATGCCCCCGGCGGGCCCCACTGCAGGGACACTTTGGAATAAAAGCTACTTCTTTTTGGTGGCTTTCTTCTTGGTTGCCTTCTTCTTTGCTTTCTTCTTGGCTGCCATCAGTTTTCCACCCCCTTTCGGCATACCGCGCATTGACCTTAAGCGGCCTTATCTTGGAACAAGCTGAGGTACATCATTCAGCAGTGACATCTGTGAGTATTTTTCCCGGATTCTCCCATTTACGAGCTCGATAAATTCGGCTGCGTCCTTGATGGCCTGTCCAGCTTCATACTGGGAGATGACACGTCCGGCCTCCTCCATGAAACTCTGATATTTTCTTCTCATGCGATCGAACTTGTTGATCAAGCTCTTATAGTGGTCGCCCAGAATGACCCCTGCCGCCGTCACGACGGTTTTTTGGGCATCTCTGCCGCGAACCCCTTTGGGGCGAAGGCCTTCCGATAGGATGAGAGCTCTTGCCGACCGGACCATGGCTAAATACGCTGCGGCAAAGGCCCACTCTTCGTCTTTGTCCTCCAGCATCTTGCTCGTTGTCAGATCTCGCTCTGCCCTTGTCACGAGAGCGATGATCTCCGAGATCTCAGGAGCCCGTTCCTCAACGATGCCCGTTTCTTTTAGCGATTCATAAGTCATCTTCCCTACCTGCCAGGAAAATCTTTTTGCCTTTTAGGATCTCCCGGATGAACGGATCTTTCGATTCCTTGCGCTTCCGGTATTCCTGCTCGTCGAACACCAGGTAATCGATATCGCGCTTCAATTTTTCTTCCAGGCCCATTACCGTGTCGTTTAACTCCGTGATGTTCGCCTGGCCGATTACCATGAGATTTATATTGCTGTCTTCTTTTTCGGCGCCCTTTGCATAGGAACCGTAAATGAATGCAGTCTGGACTCCTTTTAACCGAGACAGCGATGCTTTCATCGCCCCCTGGACGCCAGTGGTTTTAAAGATCAACCCCTTCATTTCAGAGAAGATGGGCGAGTTCTTGTTTGCAAAGTAGTATTTCTGAACGCCCTGCTTCTCTTTTGCCAGAAGCCCCATCTTGACCAGGTTGTCCAGTTCCCGTTTGATCCCTGCCGCATCTTTGCCGATGTGGCGAGCTATCTCTCTCAAGTAGAAACGATCATCCGGATTATTAAAGAACAGGCCCAAAAGCTCCGCTCTTGTAGAAGAGAAGAGTTTCGGCAGCACGTTTTTGTTCTCCTCGTGGACAAATATACAACAATAGTGTATTATTTGTCAACAGGAAAATAAATAAAATTATCTTTCCGTATGTTAGACAATTTATCAACACTTGAATTCACAGCTTGTAAAATTTGTTCAAAAATTTATTTTTTTATCTCAAAATAACCATTTTTAATGGTTTAACGCTCCTGCTGTAGAGAGAGCCCGCGGCGCTGAAAAAAGTCAAGAGGAGGCGCCGCATCGCGCCCGAGTCAGCGCGATGCGGCGATATTGACCGCATAAACAGAAGATGATTCAGCGTACGCCCCCCACCCGCTATCGCATGAACCGTCAACCCGCATTGGGGATTGATTTTGTCCTCTCTTTGCGGTCCCGCTCATGGTGGGCTAACAGTAGGTTTAAAAAGTCAAACAACGGGAACGGTGACGATGATCGTTCGACGCTCCGTCATTATTTTACTTTCGTTCTGTTCGCCAATTATGGTATACTACGATCGATAGTTCGTTGACAATTTGTCTTCCTTCAGAATCGGAGATGTATGAAGTTCAGTGAGTTGGATCTGCCCTTTGAAATAATGCAAGGTATCGAACACTCCAGTTTCATTGCATGTACGCCGGTGCAAGAGGCAGTGATCCCCCGGGCGGTGCGGGGTGAAGATGTGGCCGCACAGGCACAAACCGGAACGGGCAAAACCGCAGCCTTTCTTATTTCCCTGTTCACGCGTATGGTAAGAAATCCGGCAACCGATCCGGGGAACTCTCCCCAGGCCCTCATCATAGCACCGACTCGTGAACTTGCGGACCAGATATTTCATGAAGCCGAGAGGCTCGGGAAGTTCACGGGCTTTCGTTGTCTCGCTGTGTATGGCGGCATCGATTATCAGAGACAAATGGACATCCTTCAGAAGGGGGTCGATGTACTCATCGGCACGCCGGGAAGGCTCATAGACTATTTTAAGCAGCACGTATACAGCCTGAAGAAAAGCCGGTACCTGATCATTGATGAAGCGGATCGCATGTTCGATATGGGGTTCATCGACGACCTGCGCTATCTCATCAAGAAAATGCCCCCCTACACCAAACGCCAGTCCATGCTCTTCTCGGCAACGCTCTCCTACCGCGTCATGGAACTCGCCTACGAGCACATGAACCTTCCGGAAAAGATATCGATTACGCCTGAGAAAATCACCGTTGAACAGGTCGAGCAGGTCCTCTATCATGTCGGCAAGCACGAGAAACTTCCACTCCTGCTCGGCATCCTCAAGAAGGAGCATCCCCTCCGTACGCTCATCTTCGTCAACACCCGGCGCGCTGCCGACATGGTTGTCGAACGCCTGAAGCGAAACGGCTGGAAAGCCGATGCAATAACCGGAGACATCGTGCAAAAGAAGCGGCTCCGGCTCCTTGCGGAATTCAAGGAGGGGAAACTGCCTGTGCTCGTCGCAACAGACGTCGCCAGCCGGGGCATCCACGTGGAAAGCGTTACGCATGTCATCAACTATGACCTGCCTCAGGACGCTGAAGATTACGTACACCGGATCGGCCGTACCGGCCGCGCAGGAGCAACCGGCAAGGCAATCAGCCTCGCTGATGAGGAGTACGTCTTTTCCCTCGAAGAAATCGAAAAATACATCGGCCAGAAGATCCCCGTGGAATGGGCTGAGGATACGATGTATCTCAAGGAAATCAGGAGAACCGCAGAAGAAAAGCAGCGTTCTGCAGCAATCCAGCAGCAAAACCCTTCTTTCAGAAATCGACGTTTTCATTCGAAAGCTCGACAGCGCTGACACCCGCAGAGGCCATGGGAACCTCTCTCTCTTCCCTCATGCCCCATGGGATGACTCTCGCACATCAGAATAAGCATCACCGATGGTCTTGTCGGCCGTCTTTTGCTGAGTTCCATGCCATCCCCGCTGTGTTATAATGGTACTGGCAAGAGAGAGAGTTATGTCGGTCTGAAATATGCTCCTCGGAAGCCAGAAGCGGAGGTGCCATAGAACTGAAAGGTGAGCTTTCATCTATGTCTGCCGGTATAATAAATAAATATGACGAACGTCCGTGGCTCAAGTTTTACGAGACAGGGGTTGCACCAGCTCTTAGCTATCCAGAAATCACGCTCGGAAAAATCCTTTCTCAAACTGCAGGGAAATATCCGCAACAGACAGCACTCTTCTTTTACGGAAAGAAAATCACCTACGAAGAACTTGATGCTCTGGTAAACCAGTTTGCCCACGCGCTCTTTGATCTGGGAATCCGGAAGGGGGACCGCGTGGCACTTATGCTCCCCAACATCCCCCACATGGTGATCGCTTTTTACGGCACGTTGCAAATCGGCGCCGTGGCCGTACCGACGAACCCGCTGTACCACGAGCACGAACTCGAGATCCAGCTCAATGACAGCGGGGCCGAGACAATCGTTGCGGTCGATATGCTCTATCCCCTCATTTCCCCCCTGCTGAGGCGCACGAAGTTGAAGCACGTGGTTCTCTGCAGAATCAAAGACTATCTCCCCTTTCCCTTGAACTTTCTATACCCGCTCAAAGCGTGGCTTGAAAAACAATGGATAAGTGTCAGGCGCATACCGCCGCTATATGATTTCCGGGAAATGATCAGGCACGTACCGTCAACGCCGACAAACGTTGATGTGGCTTCTACTGATACAGCGGTGCTGCAATACACAGGGGGAACAACGGGCGTTCCTAAAGGTGCGGTCCTGACGCACCGGAATCTGGTAGTGAATACAATGCAGACAAAGGCATGGCAAACACATGTGCAGGAAGGCAAAGAGATCGTCCTTGGAGCTATTCCCTTCTTCCATGTCTACGGTATGACCACGGCCATGAACTTCGGTGTGCTTACTGGCGCCGAAATGATCCTGGTCCCCAAATTTCATACGAAAGAGATCATCACTATCATCACCAAGTATCACCCTACGACGTTCCCTGGCATTCAGGCTATGTACCTGGCAATCGGAAATTATCCCGGGATTACAAAATATGACCTCACCTCGCTCAAAGCCGCGATAAGCGGCGCGGGCCCGCTTATGCGCGAGGTTCAGGAACAGTTCGAGCGGCTCACCAAGGCGCGGATCGTGGAAGGGTACGGCCTGTCTGAAGCATCGCCGGTGACCCATGCCAATCCCTTGTTCGGCAATCGCAGGATCGGAAGCATTGGTCTGCCGTGGCCGGACACGGAGGCCCGCATCGTGGACCTCGCTACGGGTGAGCAGGTGATGCCCGTCGGCGAAATGGGAGAACTCATTGTCAGGGGACCGCAGGTCATGAAATGCTACTGGAACAAGCCGGAGGAAACAGCCCGTACGCTTCGCGATGGTTGGCTCCACACCGGCGATATCGCGAAAATGGACGCAGATGGATACTTTTATATTGTTGACCGCATCAAGGACATGATCAAAACCGTAGGGGAAAACGTTTACCCCCGCGAGGTCGAAGAAGTGCTGTACAAGCATCCTCAAGTGCAGGAAGCGGTGGTCGTAGGCCTCCCGGAAAAATTTCTGGGTGAAAAAATCAAGGCATACATCGTTTTGAAGGATGGCCAGCTTGCCACAGAGGAGGAGATCATCCAATACTGCACCGAAAAGCTCTCGAAATTCAAAGTACCGAAGGAAATTGAATTCCGGGCACAACTTCCGAAGACCTTGTTCGGCAAAGTGCTCCGCCGAGTCTTGCGAAATGATGAATTGAAAAAGCAAGAGGTACAAACTGCAACACGCTAGAGCACTTTTCTCATCCACCACGATGGCTGCAACGACTGAAGGGTGAATCGTTCATTTTGCCATTGATACTTTTTTTTTGTGCTCTCCTCAGCATCGCTTCGGCACCATGCAGGATGAGGTAATTACATGACAGAAATCGCCATTATAGATGGTTTCCGCACTCCCTACGTAAAGGCCGGGTCGGTATTCAAGGATATCCATCCTGTTGATCTCGGCGCGGCAATCGTCAAAGAAGTCATCATTCGAACTGGGATCGACACCGAGTTTGTCGACGAGGTGATCATCGGCAACGCTGGCATGCCAGCCGATGCAGTGAATATTGCGCGGGTGATCGCGCTCCGGGCAGACATTCCGCAGCGCGTCCCCGCATATAGTGTACAGCGCAACTGCGCCTCGGGCATGCAGGCCGCAGCGAGTGCCTTGGCGCAGATCCAGGCAGGCATGAGCGAGATCGTGCTCGTTGCAGGCGTGGAATCCATGTCCACGTATCCCTACTATATAGAGAAGAAACTTCGCGATGTCATTGTAACGGTCAGGAGGGCACGAACCCTTGGTGCGAAAGCAGGGGCGCTCCTCTCGTTAAGACCGACGGACTTCGTCCCCATAGTCGGTTTGAGCGAGGGCTTCACTGATCCCATCACCGGCCTCATCATGGGGGAGACCGCCGAAGTGCTGGTGCGGGACTTCGGCATAACGCGCCGTGAACAGGACGAGATCGCGCTCACGAGTCACCAGCGATGGGCGGCTGCAAACGACGCAGGCAAATTTAAGAATGAGATTGTTCCCTTCTACGTACCGCCGAAATTTGAAGCTGTTGAAGAAGATATTGGTCCGCGCAAGAACCAGACCCTGGAAGCCCTCCAGAACTTGCCGCCCTATTTCGACAGGCGCTACGGTACCATTACCGCCGGGAATTCGTCTCCGATTACCGATGGTGCGGCAGCCGCACTTATCATGAGCGCGGACAGGGCACGAAAACTCGGCTACACACCGCTCGGCTATATCAAAGCAGTGGCCTTCGAAGGACTTGATCCCTCGCGTATGGGACTGGGCCCGGTGTTCGCCACGAACAAGGTGCTCAAAATGGCGAACATGAAGCTGAGAGACGTCGAGCTTATCGAATTAAACGAGGCCTTTGCCGCCCAGGTTTATGCCTGCGAAAAGGCGGGGGTCTCAAAGGCGTTCTTTCGTAAATATCTTCCTGGCGAAGAACCCCTCGGCGAGTTCCGGCGCGATATCATGAATGTCAACGGGGGTGCGATTGCGTTAGGACACCCGGTCGGTTCCTCGGGACTTAGGATCGTGATCACACTCCTGAAAGAAATGGAACGTCGTGGCCTCTCGGTCGGTCTTGCCACGCTCTGCATCGGTGGCGGGCAAGGTGCCGCCATGATCCTGGAGAGACGGTAAGCAGAGAGAATTCCGCCTGAGAAGACACGGAGTCACGACGAAACAATAACCAGGGGGAGTTATCATTTTTTATTTTTCCCCGGGGTCCTCTGTGATCTGTGGCGCACCTGGAGAACATCGTTTTTTTCTGAATTCTCGGCAAGGATGATCATATGTCAACCTTCACCTATGAAATAAACAAGGATGGGATAGCCGTCCTCACCTTCGACCTCCGCGATGAAAAAGTCAACAAACTCACGACGGCAGTCATGGAGGAGCTCGATAACGTGCTTGTTGAACTCGCTTCGAGGAACGAGATCAAGGCGCTGGTATTCCAAAGTGGAAAGGACGGGAACTTCATTGTGGGCGCCGATATCGCTGAACTACGGAACATCTCGGCCTCCGAGACGGGCGAACGGCTTGCCCGAAGAGGCCAGGTGGTCATGAGCAAGCTCGAGGCACTGCCTTTCCCCACCGTGGCCTCTATCCATGGACCATGCATGGGTGGCGGACTGGAACTTGCTCTTGCCTGTACCTACCGCGTCATAAGCAATGATCAAAAGACGGTGCTTGCGCTTCCCGAGGTGAAACTCGGAATCATTCCGGGCTTTGGCGGAACCCAGCGGTTGCCGCGCCTGGTCGGCCTCACAAACGCCCTCGACATGATTTTGACCGGAAAATCCATTTATCCCAGCAAGGCACTGCATATCGGTTTGGCCGACGAGGTCACTTTTAAAGAAATTTTACTGGGCAGGGCCATTGTCATGGCAAAGAACGCGATTGGCAGGCCGCGGCCCACGAGCGTCCGGGCACAGAGACCGCCGGTGATCACGCTGATCGAAAGCAGTCCGTTCACGAGGCAAATCGTCTATGCACAAGCGGAAAAGAAAGTGCTCAAAGAGACGTACGGTAATTACCCTGCACCCCGTGCTGCGCTTGACTCGGTTCGGTTTGGTCTTTCTCATAACAGAGACGCGGGGTATCTGCAGGAAGCACAGCACCTCGGCCGGCTCGCGACGACCGAGGTCTCAAAGAATCTCATTTCCGTTTTCTATATGAGCGAGATGCTCAAAAGAGACACTCATCCGTCTCCAACGAAGATTGCCCATGCCGGCGTTCTCGGCGCCGGAGTCATGGGTGGCGGAATCGCTCAGCTCCTTGCTGAAAAGGGCATCCGGGTCCGAGTAAAAGATATCAATACCAAAGCGATCGCAGGGGGGCTCAAGGAGGCCTGGGACATTTTCCTCAGGAGGGGGGAGAAAGGGATCCTGACCGCGATCCAGGCGCGAGATGGTTTCGACCGGATCACCGGCACGACGGAGTACACAGGATATGATAGAGCAGACATAGCCGTAGAAGCAGTCGTCGAGAACATGGACGTCAAAAAAACGGTGCTCCGAGATTTCGAACGTACCATCAAGAGACCGGCCATTTTTGCTTCCAACACGTCATTTCTTTCAATTACTGAAATAGCAACAGCATCGAAACATCCCGACAAGGTGGTTGGCATGCATTTTTTCAATCCTGTGGAAAAGATGCCGCTGGTGGAGGTCATCCGCGGCAAGCAAACATCGGAAGACACGGTCTCCGCAGTCGCCACGCTCGCGAGAAAACTCGGCAAGCTCCCCGTCATTGTAAACGATGGTCCCGGCTTCCTCGTAAACAGGATTCTGGCGCCCTATTTAAATGAAGCCGGTATGATGCTCGTGCATGGCAGCTCTATCGAGAAAATCGATCAGGCCCTCCTTCAATTTGGCATGCCTATGGGTGCCTTTATCCTGCTTGACGAAATCGGGATCGACACTGCCCATAAGGTCGCGGGCATCCTCTGCCAGGACCTGGGAGAGCGATTAAAGCCTTCTCCACTGCTCGCCATGCTATATCGAGAAAACTATTTTGGAGTGAAAAACGGCAAGGGTTTTTACCACTATGACGGAAAGAAGCGCACAGGACCGAACACCGCTCTTTATAATATGGTACAGGCAGGGTCCGGAAGCAGGCAGAGTCTCGGCACGGAGGAGATCGTGGAGCGTGCTGTGTTGCTCATGATAAAAGAGGCGGCGCTCTGTCTCGAGGAAAAAATCATCGACAGGCCCGACCTCCTCGACGCGGCGCTCATCTTTGGCATCGGTTTTCCTGCCTTTCGCGGCGGATTGCTCAGGTATGCAGACAAGCTCGGCTCGAAAACCATTGTGGATAAGCTCGATGCCTACGCAAAGAAATACGGAGAACGGTATTCTCCGCCTCCCTCACTCCTTGCACTAACGCAGAGGGGCGGTACTTTTTATCTGTAAGACAGCCTCGACATCCTTTCCGGCCTAGGCATCTCCGTTACGGCGCGGCATCGCTACTATTTTCTTTTGCTTCCCGCGGCCCATCTCCCGAGCGCCCTTATCATGAAGATCTTCACGCCCGATGCCGAGGGCCACGGCGCGGAGAACATCATCGAGGCAGTACACCGGCATTCGGAAAAGATGGAACCGGCCGTCGTGCCGGTAATGCTCATCGCCACGATCATCACGATCGCCGTTGGCGGATCGGCGGCCAAGGAAGGCCCCGCTTCCAAGATCGGCATGGCGCTCGCCGTTACCTGCACACCGCGCAACGCTAAACTGCGGAAGGATCATGCTTATCCACAGCCCTTCCCTGCATTGAGAATAGACACGATTCGCTGGTGTCCGCGAGATCCGCTACGCCCGGTAACCGGTACCGGCGATATATTCTTCAAGTTCTTCGATCGTGGATTCCTGATCGGAGATAATAGTGTTCACCACATCACGCATGCTCAGGACGCCCGTGAGTATACCATTATCGATAACTGGCAAATGGCGGACATGCTTTTCCGTCATGAGCAGCATGCAGTCCCGCAATGACGTCGCAGAGTTGACTGTAACCGGCGAGCTGCTCATGAGCTCCGCCACCTGAGTACTCTTCGACGACTTCCCCTTCAGAATCACTTTCCGCGCATAATCCCGTTCCGAAAATACGCCGATAAGCCTCCCGTTTTCCACGACGAGCACCGCGCCGACGTTCTTTTCCTCCATGATCTCAAGTGCATCAAACGCAGAGGCAGCGGGACCGACTGTTATAAAACTATGGCCTTTCTTTCGCAGCACCTGACCTACCGTAATTGAATTATACATGTGCATTACCTCCTTCCCTCGCATTAGTGCCCCATGAATAAAAAAAGCCGGACATACCCAAGGTTGTATCCTTCGGCAGCTCGGCCTTCTCCCCCAGGAAAGACTCGCCGCTTTCCTTACCTTCTCATGACGGGTCCTATGTCAACGGTCCGCTGTTCAGTGATTTTATCTATAGCACTCACCACCACTGCTGTCAAATTCTATTTCTGTCCACCAAGTTATCTCAAGTTGTTTTTTGAGGTCCACGTGAGGGGAAATGCCGGCGTCGGCGTGACCCTTGTGTAGAAACTACACAGGGACTGAGCACTCGAACATCACCTGAATGCGATGCTTCGGGGGGACTCGCTTTTCCTGCAAAAACAATCCAGGGTCTGATGCAGTGTTTGAAAAGCCTCCCCAAGAACGAGTCCCCTGCTATCACCGTGAATAGAGGGAAGTAACTTTGCAGAAGCCTGACCCGGATTCCCATGCTTCGAGCTGAAGCACAAAAGCATGTTGCCTCATTGAGGACGTCCCTTAAGATCCTCAACCGTGGCTCTGGTCTCCCCATCAACATCTTAATGGATGAAGTTCTATTCCAAGCCGCCTGCGCCAGCTGCGCAGCCTCCTCTCTCCCTGCTAGGAATCGAGGGAGAGGAGAAAGCCTGGAAATGCCGGAGCAGGCCAAAAGGCCCGACGGACACAGCC
>Ga0187771_10000537_pt1 | contig 23614 bp, 17 predicted proteins | sample 0116_SJ02_MP15_1_FD_133139 | JGI IMG/M metagenome (GOLD analysis project Ga0187771, IMG submission 133139) | Tropical peat soil microbial communities from peatlands in Department of Meta, Colombia - 0116_SJ02_MP15_10_MG | ecosystem: Environmental > Terrestrial > Soil > Wetlands > Peat | place... | reverse complement strand
CGTCCGCCCCTCGAGCACCACCGCCGTGATGACGAGCCGCGCCATCGACATCCCGCACCTCCCCCGTTGAGGTGCGAACTATGACGCGAGACACCTGTGAACGAAGTCCTCGATTCTCACACCGCTCCGGGCACACGCTCGGGACCTCGATGCGGTCCGTCCCCGGGGAAGACGGCCCGGTTGGGGCGGCAAAGAGACTCTCCTGCCCGGAGGGCGCGGCTCGTCCTGGCCGCCGTGACGTGTCGGACCCGTGCTCGACGCCGTGGCCCCCGTAGCCCCGTGCAGCTGCTCCGGTGCTGGCCACGAGGCTGCATTTAGCGTCAGCCGCCTCTGTTCCTTAGAGTTGCTCCCACGTAACCAGCAAAGGACGAAACAAGTCGAGTTCCCCCGGTGCCTCGCCGGCACCGCGGTCCGGAGTCCGAAGGGGGCGTTTGCTTGCTGGCGTTCACCTTCCCCGGCCAGGGCTCACAGCGCCCGGGCATGGGGGCGAGCTGGGCCGACCACCCGTCGTTCGAGCTCGTCGAGCACGCGAGCGAGGTCCTCGGACGCGACGTCGCGTCGCTGCTCGTCGACACCGATCAGAAGACGCTGACGCGCACCGCCAACGCCCAGCTCGCGACGTTCGTCACGAGCCTCGTCATCCTCGACGCGGCGGAAAGAATGGGCCTCGAACCCGCCGCCTGCGCCGGCCACAGCCTGGGTGAGTACACCGCCCTCGTCGCGACTGGAGCCCTCGCCTACGAGGACGGCCTCGAGCTCGTCGCCGAACGCGGCGCCGCCATGGCCGAGGCGGCGGAGCACAATCCCGGCACGATGCTGGCCGTCCTCGGACTCGGCGACGAGGACGTCGAGGCGGCCTGCGTGCGCGCCGAGGGTGAGGTCTGGGTCGCGAACTACAACGCCCCCGGCCAGGTCGTGATCGCCGGCGAAAAGGACTCGGTCGAGCGCGCCGCCGGGCTCGCCAGAAGGGCCGGTGCCCGACGCGTCGTCGCCCTCCCCGTCGGTGGGGCGTTCCATACGCCGCTCATGGCGCCGGCACGCGATCGGCTCCGCAAGGCCCTGGCGGCGGCGACCTTCTTCGAGTCCGACCCCGCGGTGGTCGCCAACGTCGACGCCAAGGCCCATCCCGAGGGCGGAGACTGGCCGGGACTCCTCTCGGCACAGCTGTGCGCCCCGGTGCGGTGGCGTCAGAGCCTCGACACGTTGTTCGCGGCGGGGACCCGCACGTTCGTCGAGCTCGGGCCGGGCGGTGTCCTGACCGGGCTCGCCAAGCGGGTCCTGCCCGGTCGGTCCACCGTCAACTGCGCGGTGGCGACGCCCGTTGAGCTCGAAGCGCTCGTCGAGGCGCTCGCCGGCGCCGCGGCGCAGCGGCCCCCCGTCGAGCGGCTCGTCGGTGAGCACTACTCGATGGTCGAGCGGCTGATCATCTCACCGGGGACCGGCCGGTTCCGGCCCTCCGACAACTTCGCGGGGGCTGCGCCGAGACTCCCGGGGCCGCGGGCCGAGCCCGGCGGAGAGGCGATCCTCGTCGCGGTCGGCGACCTCGTCGGGTGGGCCGGCGAGACGGAGATCCGCTCTTCGTTCTCCGGCACGCTGGCGGGCGTGCTCGTGCTCGCCGGAGAACGGGTCCTCCACGGCCAACCCGTGGCGTGGTTGCGCGCCCTGCCCGACGAGACCGAGGAGGTTCGTTGAGGAGAGCCGCGATCACGGGTTGGGGATCAGCGCTCCCCGACAAGGTCGTCACCAACGCCGACTTCGAGGCCCGCCTCGACACGACCGACGAGTGGATCACGGAGAGGACGGGGATCAAAGAGCGCCACGTCGGCGGCACGACGCGCGGGCTCGCCGTCGAGGCCGGGCGGGCGGCGCTGGAACGCGCCGGGCTCGACGGCGCGCAAATCGACCTCGTCATCGTCGCGACGACGACGCCCGACCAGACGCTGCCGGCGGTCTCGGCGACCGTGCACGAAAGGCTCGGCTGCCGGGGCGGCGCCTTCGACGTGAACGCGGCGTGCGCCGGATTCACCTATTCGCTGGTGCTCGCCAATTCGATGATCGCGGCGGGCCTCGGTCGCGCCCTCATCATCGGGTCGGACACGCTGTCGCGCATCACGGACTTCGAGGACCGGGCGACGGCGATCCTGTTCGGCGACGGCGCCGGCGCGGTCGTCGTCGAGGCCGGCGCCCGCGACGACCTCGTCCTCGCCTACGACCTCGGCGCCGACGGGAGCGCGGCACCGCTTCTTTTCGCCGATCTCGGCGGTTACATCGAAATGGACGGGCGCGAGATCTTCCGACGCGCGGTGCGCGCCGAGGTCCGCTCGATCGGCAAGGTCTTCACCGCGGCGGGCTGTCGCGCCGAGGACATCACGCTCTTCGTTCCCCACCAGGCGAACGTGCGCATCATCGAAGCAGTGAACGAGCGCGTCGGGATCCCGATGGAGCGCACTGTCGTCGTCCTCGACCGCACCGGCAACACTTCGGCCGGTTCGATCCCTTTCGGGCTGTGCACGGCTGTCGACGCCGGACGGGTCGCCGAGGGCGACCTCGTCCTGCTCTCGGGGTTCGGCGCCGGCATGACCTGGGCCTCGACCATCATCCGCTGGGGCCGTCGGGGCGTGGCGTGAGCCGGGTCGTCCTCGTCACCGGCGGTTCGCGCGGGATCGGTCTCGCCTGTGCCCGCCGGTTCCAGGCCGAGGGCGACAGGGTCGCCGTCACCTTCAGGACGGCACCGCCGGAGGACCTCGGCCGCGGTGCCGCGACGCATCCGCTTCTCCCCGTGGCCTGTGACGTGACGGACCCGCAGGCCGTCGAGGCGGCCTTCGCCACCGTCGAGGCCGAGATCGGCAACGTCGAGGTCCTCGTCTGCTCGGCGGGCGTGACGGACGACGGGCTGGTACTGCGGATGAGCGAGGAGCGCTGGGCGCGGGTCATCGAGACCGACCTCACCGCCTGTTATCGCGCCACGAAACGGGCCCTCGGCCCGATGCTGAAGGCGCGGTCGGGACGGATCATCCTCATCTCGTCCGTCGTCGCCTACCTGGGTAACGCCGGACAGGCGAACTACGCGGCTGCCAAGGCCGGCCAGATCGGCTTCGCCCGCGCCGTCGCCCGTGAGGTCGCGAGCCGTTCGGTGACCGTCAACGTCGTCGCTCCCGGCATGGTCGCGACGGACATGCTCGCGGCCCTCTCCCCGGAAAAGACCGCCGAGTTGGCTTCGAGGGTGCCGCTCGGGCGGATCGCCGACCCCGACGAGATCGCCTCGGCGGTGCGCTTCCTCGCCTCGTCCGAGGCTGCCTACGTCACAGGGGCCGTTTTGGCCGTCGACGGCGGCCTTGGGATGGGACACTAGGTATCGTCGTGAGAGGCGCCCGCGGCGACGGGGTGCAGATCACACTGCGACAGATCACCGACTACGTGACGAGGAGCGAGCCGTGAGCGACGACGCGACGTTCGAGAAGTTCAGAAAGTGCGCCGTGGAAGTGCTCCAGGTGCCGGAAGACAGAATCGTGCCCCAGGCGAGCTTCGCCGACGACCTGAACGCCGACAGCCTCGACCTCGTCGAGTTCGTGATGGCGCTCGAGGAGACCTTCGGCATCACCGTCGACGAAACCGAACTCGACGGGGTCGACACGGTCGGCCAGGCCTACGAGCTCGTCGTCTCCAAGCTCTGATGTCCCCAGGGGGCCGGCGTCGTGTCGTCGTGACGGGTCTCGGCGTCCTGGCGTCCTGCGGCATCGGCAAGGACGCCTTCTTCGCGGGCCTGTCGGGTCCGGAGGCACAGGGCCCCCAGTGGGTCGACGCTTTCGACCCGTCGGCGTGGTTCGACCCGAAAGAGGCGCGCCAGACGGATCGCTTCGCCCAGTTCTCGGTCGCCTGCGCCCAGCTCGCCCTCGACGACGCCGGCGGGCTCACCGTCGATCCGGGCCGCGCCGGTGTGATCTACGGGACCGGGATCGGCGGGCTCGCGACACTCCAGGAGCAGATCATCGTGATGGCCACGAAAGGACCGCGCCGGGTCTCACCGCGGCTCGTGCCGATGATGATGGGCAATGCCGGCGCCGCGATGATCTCGATCCGCTTCGGCTGGCGGGGCCCGTGCGAGACGGTCGTCACGGCGTGCGCCTCGGCGACCCACGCCATCGGCAATGCCTTCCGCGTCGTCGGCGACGGCCGCTGCGACGTCGTCATGACCGGCGGAGCTGAGGCCGCGGCCTCGAGGTCCGACGGCATCGGCTCGATCGGCATGGTCGCCTTCACGAACATGACGGCCCTGTCGACCTCGGGGCACTCGCGGCCCTTCGACCGCCGGCGGGACGGCTTCGTCATCGCTGAGGGCGGTGGCGCGCTCCTCCTCGAGGAGCTCGAGCACGCCCGGGCCCGAAAGGCCCACATCTACGCCGAGGTGCTCGGTGCCGCCTCGACCGCCGACGCCTATCACATCACGGCCCCCGCGCCCGGCGGAGAAGGGGCCGTCGCCTGCATGGAGCTCGCCCTCGCCGACGCCGGGATCACGCCGGCGGACGTCGCTCACATCAACGCCCACGGCACCTCGACGCCGCTCAACGACCTCGCCGAGGCCGAGGCGATCGAGAAGGTCTTCGGGCTGCCGGGACCGCCCGTCACCTCGATCAAGGGCGTCACGGGACATTCGCTCGGCGGTGCCGGGGCGCTCGAGGCCGTGGCATCGATCCTTTCGGTCGATCGCGGCCTGATCCCGCCGACGGCGGGCCTCGAGGAGCAGGACCCCGAGATCCGCCTCGACATCGTCACGGGAGCCGCCCGTCCCTTCGTCCCGGGCCCCGTGCTCTCGAACAGCTTCGGTTTCGGGGGGCACAACGGATGCCTCGTGTTCGGCCCCGTGGCCCCCTGAGCGCGCCCCCGCCGCCCGCCGACCTCTCGATCGGGGCCTTCTCCGACCATCCGCCGTGGCTCGTCGAGCCTGACGGCCTGCCCTGGCGGATCGGTCTCGAGCTCGTGCGCGAGGAAACTCGCGCGGCCGTCCCCCGCCTCGTGCGCCGCCGCCGCTTCCCGCCATGGCGGCGGATCGTGCGGGTGACGGCGATCCTCGGCTGGGCGCTTGCCGGCTGGTACTTCGTCGACCGGCGCCGAAAAGTCCCGGGACCGCGGGCTGGGCTCTCGCACCGCCTCCGCTTCGCGTTCCAAAGACTCGGCCCCACCTACATCAAGCTCGGCCAGATCCTCTCCTCGGGTGAGGGGATCTTCCCGGCCGAGCTCGTCGGCGAGTTCAAGCTGCTGCGCGACCGGGTTCCGGCCGAGTCCTTCGACGTCGTGCGGGAGTGCGTCGAGGCCGACCTCGGCCGCCCTCTCGAGGAGGTGTTCAGCGAGTTCTCGCCCGAGCCCGTCGCCGCGGCTTCGATCGCCCAGGTGCACCGGGCCCGCCTTTCTTCGGGCGAGGAGGTTGTCGTCAAGGTCCAGCGGCCCCGGGTCGCGGCGCTCGTGAAAAACGACCTCGCGGTGATGAGCTACCTCGCGCCCCACCTCGTCGGGCGGATCCCCGTCGCCGTCCTCGCCAACCCGCCGGCTCTCATCGAGCTGTTCGCCGAGACGATCGTCGAGGAGCTCGATTTCCGCCTCGAAGCCGAGAGCATGCTCGACGTCGCCGGCGCCATAGCCGCCGCCGAACAGCGCACGATCGTCGTCCCCCGGCCGCACCCCCGGCTCGTCACGCCGCGCGTCCTCGTGATGGAACGCCTCGACGGCTTCGCCTGGGACGACGTCGGTGGGATGCGGGACGCGGGGATCGCGACGGAAAAGGTGATGCGCGCCGCCGTCGTGTCGTTCCTCGAAGGGGTGATGCTCTTCGGCGTCTTCCACGGCGACCTGCACGGGGGCAACCTCTTCGTCCGCCCCGACGGGCGCGTGGCGCTCCTCGACTTCGGCATCACGGGACGCCTCGACGAGACGCACCGCCTGGCGTTCCTGCGCCTCGTCATGGGGGCGACGATGAACGACGTACGCAGCCAGGTCACGGCGCTGCGCGACCTCGGGGCGCTCGCCCCGGAGGCCGATCTCGACCAGGTGATCGTCGACCTCGGGCTCGACGGTCCGCCCCAGGACGTGACCGAGATGAGCGCCGAGGAGCTGACGCGCCAGATGCGCGAGCTCACAAGGCAGCTCCTCGCCTACGGGGCGAAGATGCCGAAGGAGCTGATGCTTTTCGTGAAGAACATCCTGTTCCTCGACGGCGTCATCGCCACCTTCGCCCCAGATGTCGACCTTCTCGGCGAGGTCGTCGAGATCGCGGGATACTTCGCCCGCCGCTACGGGGACCGGATCGCCCGCGAGATCGGCCTCGACCCGGCCCAGGCCGGAGTCGACCTCGACGGGGTGCGCGCCGCGATCGGCGTCTCGGCGACGACCGAGCAGATCAGCTACCGGGAGCTGCAGGCCCGGCGCGAGGCGGTCCGCCGCAAGTTCCGACGCCAGCCGTAAAGGACCACCTCGCGAAGGGCGAGCCCCGCCGGTGGGATCTTCGCCCCGGCGGTCGGGCCCGGGGCCCCCGGCCCAACACATCCTCGGAGTATTTCGCGGGTCGCGTTCACCTCATGCGGCCCCAGGACCCGGACGACGGCGCGCCGCCGCGAGCAGTTGTCGTACCGCGGTTGGATCCTCCGGCCGAGGGCGGTGACGGCGACGCTCCCGAGGCCAACCCCGCCGTCCGCCTCGAACGGCGGCGGCGCGCCCGGGTCCCGCGCACGACGATCTTGCAGTCACGCTCGTCCTCAAAGCAGAAAATGGGCGGTCCGCCTGGAGGAAGCTGACGATGGTCAGGGGATCTGGGGCCAGATCGCAGGTCGTTGCGAAAGTGAGGAGCGATTCCGCCTGGGCCCGGCTGAGCGTGGAGGTCACCGGCCCGAAAATCGGCTCGGCCGCGACGCCGCCGGTGCTGTACCCGGTCACCTCGACGACGCCCACGGCCAAGCCCTCGGCCCGAGTGCGACTCGGCGACCACCGGGACCAGGCGTCGACTCGCGCTCCGTTTCGCCACCGACAGATGCCAGGGCGCAGTCGAGGTAGGCGACGTAGTCGTGTGGTCCGGACGCCGCAAGCGCGACCCCAGTCCCGCCCGCCGTGCATCCGGACACGTCCGCCCCCCTCTCGGCCTGCGCCGCGGCGGGCTCGGGCGCCGTGGCGTACGCCTCGACGACATTTGGCGACTCGTCGACAAGATAGAGCCGGTGGAGGCCGACGAGCTCGCTGAAGTTCCCCCGAGTTGGGAGGGTCGGGCGAGGTCCTGGCAGTCGACCGTTGCGGTTAGACGGCCCCCCGGCGGGACGGGCGGTTCGCTGAGCACGCTGCGCGCGAAGGCCTCGGCAGCCATGTTCCCGTCGCGCCGGATACGGCCGAGGCGGCGCCGATCGTCGACACCATCCCGACGGGACGACCAGGGCGACAACCGCCGGCCCGACCCTCCCGGCGGTGGCTGGGCACCACCCGGTCCTTTGTCGAGGACCAACGGTTCGCAATATCCCGCCTTGCCGGAGAGCACTCCAGAAGAGCGGCCTCAGGCTCCGGGATGGGTGACGCCCGTCGGCCTGCCAGTTGCACCTATCGGCCCGGCGGTTCCGACTCCTTCGGCCTCGGTGGGCTCGCCCCACTCGAGCGTCTCGTCAAGACGTTGACGGGAATCACGCCTAGGCGATCCTTCGACGCACCCTCGGCCAGACGCCGCGCCACAGGCCGAAGACGAGGAGCGCGGCGACGAGGAACGCCAGCACGCCGAACAGCAGGTCGCCGAGGTGGGCGACGAGCGCCTTCACGCCGTTCACGAAGCCGGAGACCGCCTGGTGCCAGGCGTGGCTGAAGCCGTTCGGCGAGCTCGACACGTGCGGCGGCCGGGGCACCGCGAGGTCGACCGTGAGCGAGGAATAGCTCACCTGCGCCGCGAGCGTCCGCTGCTCGCCCTGGATCTGTTCGATCTGGGACTGCACGTACTCGATCTCGTTCTCGACCGCCAGCAGGTCCGAGACCTTGCCGGCCCGGCCGAGCAGCACCTCGAGCTGGTTGCGCTCGTCGACGAGCGCGGTCAGGCGCGCGCCGAGATCGACGACTTGCGCCGTCACGTCCGTCTTCGTCGTGGAAAGGCTTCGGACCCTCCCGATCGCCTCAGCCTTGGCGATGAGCAAGGAAAACGACGCCGCCGGCACGGCGATGACGATGGTCCCGCCCGGGTGGGTTCCGCTCTCGGCGATGTTGGCAGCCGACACGTAACCTCCGAACCTGGCGGCGAGGGCGTCGAGTTGCGCGACGTCACGGCCCAGCGCGGCCCGGGTGACCTCGAGCCGGAGCGTTCCCGTGGCGATGATCTCGCGCCCGCCCGACGCCGCCGGCGCGCCGTGCGTCGTTGACTTCGGCACCCCAGCCGCCGGCAGCCTCGGCCCGAGGGCGGCTCTTGCGGCGGGATTGGCAGCAAGAAACGACGACACGCCAGGCGAGGACCCCGACGAGGTCACGAGCACGACGGCGAGCGCGACGACGGCGGCGACGCTCACGCCCGCCAAGGCGAGTTCGCGGAAACGGAACCGGCCCCGCACGACGGTCGGTTCCGGAGTGGGCGAAGCCGCGGCAGCGAGGATCGCCGCGGGGCCGTGCGCCGGGACCGCGATACCGCCACCCGCCTCGTGCAACAGGGCGTCGAGTTCGTCCTCGGTGATCATCGGGCCCCCTCTTTCCCCTCTGCGAACGTGGTGAGGGTCGCGTCAGCGCCGAGCAGCCGACGGGCCTCGTGGAGACGTGATTTCACCGTCCCCGGGCGCCGATGGATCGCGAGCGCGATCTCCTTCTCCGACAGGCCTGCGAAGTAGCGCAGGACGACCGGGACCCGCAGCGGCTCGGGCAACCGGGACAGCGCGGCGCGCATCGCGCTGGCGCGGTCGCCGCTCACGACAACTTCGTCGGGTCCGGGAGACGACTCGGCGACCGAGTCGAGCGCCGCCGACGGGGCGCGGCGCCCGTTGGCCACCCATTCCTTCCTCGCCCAGGAGTAACAGGAGTTGACGACGACGCGGTAGAGCCAGGGACGAGCCGCGTCGCCTTCGGGCATCGCGTCTCGGAAGCGCCACATGCGCAGGAACGCCTCCTGCACCGCCTCTTCGGCCCCGCTCGAGTCGCTGAGCACGAGACAGGCGGTGCGATACGCCGGCGCGTACCACGACTGCATCCACTGCTCGAGCCCGGCGGTGTCTGTCGTCGCCCGTCTCACGGCGTGACCATCGACGCAGATCTCACGGCCTTAAGACTCCTCGGCCCGACTTTCGGTTCGATCCCGGCCTTGAGCTGGCCACGAACGGGCTCGACCCAACGCTAGGCGGATCGCCGACGCGGTTTCCCGCGCCCTCGTCCAACACGTATCCCCCGGGGAAGGCGGTCCGCGGGCACCGCGCAACAGGTCCGAGATTGACACCTGTCTGCGGGCTGAGACGATCGGCCGACCGCCGCCCGGCCGAAGCGCGAACCGGGCGCGCCACCTTGCGGTGGCGCCATCTGGCGAGGTTCGTCAAGACAACGGAAGAAAGCGCAACTACGTGACGTGGCGCGTCAGCGATGGACGGCGCTACCTTCGTCCCGTGGCCCCCCTCGCGCTGTTGGGCGCGTTCGACGCCCGCCTCCGCGTGGCCCGCGACGCTTCCTTCGTGACGCCGCGGCGTGCGACGGAACGAGCCGGAGGCGCGCACCCCGCAAGCCCGCGGCGCGCTCGTCGGGACCGGGTTCGTTGACCCTGGAATTCGTCGCCCTCCGGCGCCGCTACGGGGCGGTGCTCGCCCTCGACGACCTGTCGTTCGCGGTCCCCGTCGGCCAGGTCTTCGGCTTCCTCGGGCCGAACGGCGCCGGCAAGACGACGGCGATGCGGGCCGTGTTCGGACTCGTCGACCTCGACACGGGTTCCGTGCGCTGGAACGGGGCGGCCATCGGCGTGTCCGAGCGCCGGCGGTTCGGCTACATGCCCGAGGCGCGGGGCCTCTACCCAGGCATGCAGATCCAGCGGCAACTCGAGTACCTCTGCGAACTCCACGGGAGAAACGCCTCCGACGCCCGGCGCGCGACGTCGCATTGGCTGGAGCGCCTCGGGATCGCGGCACGCGCCCCGGATAAGCTCGAGTCGCTCTCGCTCGGCAATCAGCAGCGCGTCCAGCTCGCCGCGGCGCTCATCCACGAGCCGGAGCTGCTGATCCTCGACGAGCCGTTCGCCGGCCTCGACCCGGTCGGCATCGACGAGGTCACCGCCATCCTCACCGAGCAGGCCCGGGAGGGCCGGGGGGTGCTCTTTTCCAGCCACCAGCTCGATCTCGTCGAGGACATCTGCGAATCGGTCGCGATCATCGACTCCGGCCACCTCGTCGTCGCGGGCAATCTCGACGAACTCGAGCGGAAAGGCTCCCGCCGGCTCGTCGTCAAGGTCGAAGGCGACCGGGACGGCGCCTGGGCTGCCGGGATCCCGGGAGTCGCGATCTCCCGGACCGAAGCCGGGGAGTCGCGCCTCGTCCTCGACGACACGGTCGACAGCCAGGCGCTGCTTTCCCAGGCGATGGCGGCGGGCCCCGTCGTCCGCTTCGACTTCGAGCGGCGGCGGCTGTCCGAGGTCTTCCGGGAGGCCGTCCGATGAAGGCCGCCCTCATCGTCCTGCTCGGCGTCGTCCTTGTCGGCGTGCGCATCTGGCGGCACCGCTACGCCCGCAAGAAGCTCGGCGCGCCCGACGAAGGCACGGCCCGCGCCCGACGGCGGCGGGGCGACGTGGAGCTCATCGCCCGTCGCGAGGTCCACGAGCGCGTCACCTCGCGTGTTTTCCGGGTTGGGACGATCATCGTGCTGCTCGGGGTCGCCGCGGCGGTCGTCGTCCCGGTCGTCCGCAAGGGTGGGACGCCGGTCGCCCGCGTCGGCGTCGTCGGCCCGGACACGGCGCTCGTGCGCGGGACGCTGCGAGCCTCCGGCGAGGAAAACGGGGTCCTCGTCAGGATCCGAAACGAGAGCTCGGTTCGCGCCGCCGAGCAGGCGCTGCGGTCCGGACGGATCGGCCTCGCGGTGGTCGACGACCGCTACCTCGTCGTCGACCAGGGCTTTGCAGCCTCGGACACCTCGTCTCTCGCCCTTTTCGCCCACTCCGTCGCCCGCTACCTCGGCGTCGAGGTCGCGCTGCGCGACGCCGGCGTGGCGCCCGCCCGCATCGGCGCGCTCACGAGCCCAGCACCGCTGCCGATCGCGAGCCTGAAACCAGCCCGCCACCACAGCGCCAACCTCGTGACGGCGCTCTACGTCCTCATCCTCACCTACGTCCTTCTCACCCAGTACGGGACCTGGGTGCTGATGGGGGTGGTGGAGGAGAAATCGAACCGGGTCGTCGAGGTGCTGTTGTCGGCGGTCTCGCCGCTGCGCCTGCTCCTCGGCAAGGTCGCCGGCATCGGCACCGTCGCGCTGGCGCAGGCGGCGACGATCGTCGCGGTCGCGCTCTGCCTCGCGGCGGCCGTCGGCTCCAATCTCGTCAAGGGCACCGCGCCCTTGCCCGTCGTCGTCGGTCTCGTCTGGCTCGTCCTCGGCTACGCCTTCTACTGCTGGCTCTTCGCCGCCATCGGTTCGCTCGTCGAGCGCCAGGAGCAGGTGCAAAGCGTCGCCTTTCCCGTCCAGTTGCCCCTGCTGTTCGGTTACATCATCTCGTTCACGGCCCTCGGAGCCTCGAGCCCCTCGCTTCTTAACCAGGTCCTCGCCTACTTGCCGCCGACCGCCCCCTTCGTCATGCCGGTGCTCTTCGCGCTCGGCCAGATGGCGTGGTGGGAGGTGGTCGCCTCCGGCCTCGTCACCGCGGCGGCGACCGTCGGGATGGCGCGGCTCGCCGGCACGATCTACCGGCGGGCGATCCTCCGCACCGGACGGACCGTGAAGCTGAAAGAGGTGCTCCGCCGGGAGGCCCCGCCGCTGTCGGCCTGACCGTCGCGCGTCCCGGCGGCGCCGCCCCGTCAGGTGCGGCCGAGCACCTCGTGCACCGCGCCCTCGAGCACGTCGAGACCCTCGGTGAGGAGCGTGTCGGAGATGACGAAGGGCGGCAGGAGCCGGATGACGTTCCCGTAGGTGCCGCACGACAGGACGACGACGCCTTGGGCGTGGCAGGCGGCGAGGATCCGCCGGGTCGACTCGGCGTCGGGTTCCCGGGTCCCGGGGCGGACGAGCTCCAGGGCGAACATCGCCCCCCGCCCGCGGACGTCGCCGATCCCCGGATGCGCCGCGCCGAGGCGTCCCAGCCGGTCGCCGAGCACGTCGCCGAGGTGGCGCGCCGCCGCCGGCAGGTCGAGCTCCCGCATCGTGCGCACCGCGGCGAGGGCCGCGGCGCAGGCGACGGGGTTGCCCCCGTAGGTGCCGCCCAGTCCGCCGGCGTGGACGGCGCCCATCAGCTCCTCCCGGCCGGTCACCGCGGCGAGCGGCAGGCCGGCGGCGATCCCCTTGGCCGACGCCACGAGGTCGGGCACGACGCCCTCGTGCTCGCAGGCGAACCAGTACCCCGTGCGGCCGAATCCGGACTGGATCTCGTCGGCGACGAACACGACGCCCCGGTCGCGGCACCAGGCGGCGAGCGTCGCCAGGAAACCCTCGGCGGGGACGACGAAGCCCCCCTCGCCCTGGATCGGCTCGACGACGACGCAGGCGACGTGGTCCGACCCCACCAGCACCTCGATCTCGTCGATCGCCCGACGCGCCGCCTCGGACCCGGCCATGCCCGGCGGGTCCCGGAACGGGTAGGAGGCCGGGACGCGGTAGACCTCGGGCGCGAACGGACCGAAGCCCGCCTTGTAGGGCATCGTCTTGGCGGTCATCGCCATCGTCAGGTTCGTCCGCCCGTGGTACGCGTGGTCGAAGACGACGACGGCCGGACGCCCCGTGGCGTGGCGCGCGATCTTGACGGCGTTCTCGACCGCCTCGGCCCCGGAGTTGAAAAGAGCCGACGACTTGGCATGATCTCCCGGGGTGAGCTCGTTCAGGGCCTCGCAGACCGCGACGTACGGCTCGTAGGGGGCGACCATGAAACAGGTGTGGGTGAACCGCGCCACCTGGGCGCGCACCGCCTCGACGACCCGCGGCGCGGCGTGGCCGACGCCGGTGACAGCGATGCCGGAGCCGAGGTCGATGAAGCGGTTGCCGTCGACGTCCTCGACGATGGCGCCGGCCGCCCGGGCGATGTAGGCGGGGAACGAGGAGGAAACCCCGGGCGCGACGGCGGCGCGTCGGCGGGCTTCGAGCTCGCGCGACCGCGGGCCGGGGACCTCGGTCACGATCTCCCGCCGCGCCGGCACGCCGTCTTCTGCCAAGGCCTCGTCGTTGCCCACCGCGGCCGTCCTTTCCGCCCTGTCGGCGCCTAGTTGCCGATGTAGTGCATGACGTGCTTGACGCGCGTGTAGTCCTCGAAGCCGTACACGGAGAGGTCCTTGCCGTAGCCGGAACTCTTGAAGCCGCCGTGGGGCATCTCGGCGACGATCGGGATGTGCGTGTTCACCCACACCGCGCCGAACTCGAACGCCTTCGTCATCCGCATCGCCCGGCCGTGGTCCCGGGTCCACACGCTCGAGGCGAGACCGTAACGGACACCGTTCGCCCGGGCGATGGCCTCGCCCTCGGCGTCAAAACGCTGCACGGTGATGACCGGGCCGAAGATCTCCTCCTGGATCATCTCGTCGTCCTGGCGCAGCCCGGCGACGACCGTCGGCGCGAAGAGGTACCCCCGCTCGCCGACGCGCTGACCACCGGTCAGCACCTCGGCGTGGGCGGGCGCCCGCTCCAGGAACCCCGCGACCCGGGCGAGCTGGTTGGCGTTGTTGAGAGGTCCGTAGTCGGCGTCGGCGACCTCGATCCCGGCCGTCTTCGTCTCGGCCGCCTTTTCGACGAGCGCGGCGACGAGGTCGTCGTGCACCCGGGCACCCGCCAGCACCCGCGTCGCCGCCGTGCAGTCCTGTCCGGCGTTGAAGTAGCCCGCGACCGCGATCCCCGCCGCGGCGGCCGCGACGTCGGCGTCGTCGAAGACGACGACCGGGGCCTTACCGCCGAGCTCGAGGTGGACGCGTTTCAGCCCCTGGGCCGCGGCCGAGGCGACCTCGATGCCGGCGCGCACACTGCCGGTGATCGAGACCATCGCCGGCGTGTCGTGGGCGACGAGCAGACGCCCCGTGTCACGGTCGCCGCAGACGACGTTGAAGACCCCGGAGGGCAGGTGTTCGGCCATCAGCTCGGCCAGGAAAAGAGTCGAGGCCGGGGTCGTGTCCGACGGCTTCAGCACCATCGTGTTCCCGGCCGCGAGGGCGGGCGCCCACTTCCAGACGGCCATCATCGCCGGGTAGTTCCACGGCGTCACCGCGGCGCAGACCCCGATTGGCTCCCGGCGTACGTACGAGGTGTGGTTCGCCATGTACTCCCCGGCCGACCGGCCGTCGAGCAGGCGCGCCGCCGCCGCGAAGAAGCGGATCTGGTCGATGATCGGCGGGATCTCCTCGGACGCCGTCAGGGCGAGCGGCTTCCCGGTGTTCTCGCCCTCGATCCGCACGAGCTTGTCGGCGTGGGCGGCGATTGCGTCGGCGATCCGGAGGAGCGCGAGGCTCCGCTCCGCCGGCGTCGCGTCCCGCCACGCCGGGAACGCGGCCGCGGCAACACCGAACGCGGCGTCGACGTCGGCCGAGCGCGAGAGCGGCGCCGTGGCGTAAACCTCGCCGGTCGAGGGGTTGACGAGCTCGGTCGTCTCCCCGCCGAGCGCGGCGAGCTTCTTCCCCCCGACGAAGTTCGCGAGCTTGGCGCGCGACGCTGATCTGGTCGATGGGCTCACGGCTCCTCCCCTCCTGACGGGAGGCGAGTGTATAACTGGCCACCTCGCCGCTCCGCGCCGCGTTGCAGGACGCGTCGGCAGCGTTCGGGACCGACGGTGGGGAGCCCGACCGGTGAAGTGCCCGGTCCTTTGATGACGGGAGAAACGATGGGCGAGACGACAGGCCACGGGGCGGGTCCAGCGCCCCCGGCGTCGGCGAGGCGTCGGGTGCTCGAGCCCGGCGAGCGGGTCGCCGTCACCGGGGCGAGCGGCTTCATCGGGACGGCGATCACCCGCGCCCTCGTCGCGCGGCGCCTCGAGGTCGCGGCGCTCGTCGAGCCCGGCGCCCGGCACTCGAACCTCGACGGGATGCCCGTCGAGCGATTCGAGGCGGACGTGCGCGACGCCGGGGCAGTGCGCCAGGCGATGAGGGGGGCGCGCGTTGTCTTCCACGTCGCCGCCGTCTACCGGTTCTGGTCCCCGGACCCGTCGGTCTTTTACCGCGTCAACGTCGACGGCACCCGCAACGTCCTCGCGGCGGCAAGCGCCGCCGGTAGTGAGCTCGTCGTCTACACGAGCTCGGTCGGCACCCTCGGGCTGGAGGACGTCGTCGCGCGCGGGCCCGCCGACGAGACCTGCGCGCCCCACGTCGACCACCTCTTCGGTCTGTACAAGCAGTCGAAGTACGTCGCCGAGCACGAGGTGCTGCGCGCCGCGGCCCTGGGGATGCCGATCACCCTCGTCCTGCCGACGACCCCGCTCGGTCCCGGTGACCACACGCCGACCCCGACGGGACGGCTCGTCGTCGACTACCTGAACGGCCGGATGCCCGGTTGGTTCGACACCGCGCTCAACGTCGTCGACGTCGACGACGTCGCCGCCGGGCATCTGCTCGCCGCCGAGCGCGGCGAGGTCGGGCGCAGCTACATCGTCGGCGGCGAGAACCTCGAGCTGCGCCAGATCCTCGCCGAGCTCTCCCGCTGCACCGGACTGCCCGGACCGCGTTTCCGGGTCCCCCGGGCCGCGGCGCTCGGCGCCGCCTACGCCTCGGAATTCGTCGAGGGGAAATTGTTCCACCGCCCGCCGCGCGTGCCGCTCGAAGGGGCGCGCATGGCCTCGACCCGGATGGTGTTCAGCGACGCGCGGGCACGCCGCGAGCTCGGATACCAGTCCCGGCCCGCCGGCGAGGCGATCGAGCGCTCGGCCCGCTGGTTTGCCGAGAACGGCTACGTCTCGGCCAAGCGGCTCGCCGCGATCCACTGGCGGCGGGCCGACGCCTGATCAGATCAGGCGGCAGCTCATCCCCCGGACGCCCGCGCGACCCGCTCGACCGCCGAGGAGACCGCGGGGACGACGGCCTGGTTGAAGACCGTCGGGATGATGTAGGCGGGCGAGAGCTCCTCCTCGCCGACGACCGCGGCGAGAGCACGACCCGCTTCGAGCTCCATCTCGTCCGTGATCTTCTTCGCCCCGGCATCCAGAAGGCCGCGGAACAGTCCGGGGAAGACCAGCACGTTGTTGATCTGGTTCGACTCGTCGCTGCGACCGGTGGCGACGATCGCCGCATACCGCCGGGCGATCTCGGAGTCGACCTCGGGCGTCGGGTTGGCGAGCGCGAAGACGATCGCATCCTTGCCGAGCTTCGCGAGGTGCTCCTCGGTGACGAGGTTCGGGCCCGAGACACCGATCAGGACGTCGGCGCCGGCGACCGCTTCGGCGATGCCGCCCTCGCGGCCTTCGCAGTTCGTGTGGGCGGCGATCCAGCGCCGCGGCTCGTCGAGGCCCGGGGTCTTCTTGGCGAGAATGCCCCGTCGGTTGAGGGCGATCACGTCGCCCACGCCCTCGGCGAGAAGCAGCTTCGTGATGGCGACGCCCGCCGCGCCAATGCCGAGGACGACGACGCGGACCTCTTTCATCTGCTTGCCGACGACGCGCAGCGCGTTCGTCAGCGCCGCGAAGACGACGACCGCGGTGCCGTGCTGGTCGTCGTGGAAGACCGGGATGTCGAGCGACTCACGCAGCCGCTCCTCGACCTCGAAACAGCGCGGCGCGGCGATGTCCTCGAGGTTGATGCCCCCGAAGACGGGGGCGAGGCACTCGACGACCCGGACGATCTCGTCGGTGTCCTGGGTGGCGAGACAGATCGGCCAGGCGTCGACATCGGCGAACCGCTTGAACAAGAGGGCCTTGCCCTCCATGACCGGCAGCGCCGCCTCCGGACCGATGTTGCCGAGACCGAGCACGGCGGAGCCGTCGGTGACGACGGCGACCGTGTTCGACTTGATCGTCAGGTTGCGTACCGCATAGGGGTCCTTCGCGATCGCCATCGAGACTCGCGCGACGCCCGGGGTGTAGGCCATCGACAGGTCGTCCCGGGTGCGCAAGGGCACGCGAGAGGCGATGGCGAGCTTGCCGCCGAGGTGGAGGAGAAGCGTCCGATCGCTCATCGCCCGAACGTGCGCACCGTCCACGGCGTCGACAACGGCGTTGAGCCGCTCGGCGTGGGCCTCGTTGAAGGCGTTGCACGTCAGGTCGACGACGAGCGCGTCGGCGCGGGACTCGACGATGTCGAGTGCCGTCACGAGGCCTCCGGCGTCTCCCACCGCGGTCGTGATCGCGCCGACGCCGCGGGGGTCGGCGAGCTCGACCCGCATCGTCACCGAAAACGACGCACTCGGAGCCCTCATCCCGACCGACCTGGGGGCGTCACTTTCGTCTCCGGCTCTCCGCCGCGGCGATCCGCGGTGGGCACGCCGACCGATCGGCGGCACAGTGGGCAGGTGGGGGGCACATCGCCCAGGGTAGGACCAAAACGACTCAGGCGGCTAGATCGGCGACGACCTATTTGGACCGCGCCGACTCTCCGTGTCCGAGCGACCGACTTGCCGCTCCCCGCGGTGAAGACTGAGGCCCAAAAAACGACCCGGCGCGCCGACAGCAACTGTGGGAACGGTCCCCCAAGCGACATCGTCCCTTTCGGGTGGCACGAACGAGGACCCTAGGGAACCGGGCGAGCCGGGGGACATGGGCTGTCGACCCCGGGTTCTCCCGTCCCCGCCAGGGACGCGCCTCATTGGCAAGCGCCACCGTGACCACCGCCACACCGGAGCACCGTCGGCCTACCGTAGGGGTCTTGTCCGTCAATCGCGCTCCTCACGTCCATCGCGTCGCGATCATCGGTCGCGGCCTTGCGGCGCGGGCGAACGCCCTTGTCGACCGGGTGCGGCGACACCCTTTCGTCGCCGCGCTCGTCGTCTACGCCCTGATCGGCGCCATCGCCAACCTCCCGGCCTGGCCGGGCGACCCGACGCGCATCGCGGCCTGCGATTGCGGCGGGAACAAGGACATCATCCAGACGGCGTGGTTCCTCGCCTTCACCCCCTACGCCCTGGCGCACTGGCACAACCTGTTCGCGACGAGCCTCATCAACTACCCCGTTGGCGTCGATCTCGCCCAGAACACGGGCATGCCCCTGCTCGGCCTTCTCGCCGCGCCCCTCACGCTCGCCATAAGCCCCGTGGCGAGCGAGAACCTGCTGCGCTGGCTCGCCTTCCCCCTTTCCGCGTTCGCGACGTTCTTCGTCCTTGGGCGCTGGCTGCACTCGACACCGGCCGCCTTCGTCGGCGGCCTCCTCTACGGCTTCTCCCCCTACATGCTGAGCCAGGCCTCGGTGCACCTCAACCTCAGCTTCGTCCCGTTGCCGCCGCTCATCTTCTACGCCGTCTACGAACTCGTCGTGCGCCAGGAGCACTCGGCCTATCTCTGGGGCCTTCTCCTCGGCGCGCTCGGCGCCGCGCAGTACTTCATCAGCTCGGAGATCCTCGCCTCGACCGTCATCTTCACCGTGACCGGGATCGTCCTCATCATCATCACCCACCCCCGATCCGTCGTTCGCCGGGCCCCGCACGCCGCGGTCGGTCTTCTCATCGGTGCCGGGCTCTGTGCCGCCGCGATCGCCTATCCCGCCTATCTCATGACTCACGGGCCGCTCCATTTCCTCGGGCCGAGCCAGGGAGCCCACGACATCTTCAACGTCGACCTCCTCAGTCCGATCATCCCGACGTCGGCCGAGCTCGTCGCGCCGGGGAGGCTGACGGCGATCGGCTCGGCGCTCGTCGCCGGCGTCGGCAACGTCGACGAGAACGGGAGCTACCTGTCGATCCCCTTGCTCCTGCTACTCGCCTTCGCCGTCGGGCGCTGGTGGCGGCGGCCCTGGATGCGGTTTGCCGCGGTGATGGTCCTCGTCGCCTTCGTGCTCTCGCTGGGCGACCACCTCCGCTTCGACCGCCACACCGTGCACCTGCCGTTCGAGCTCCCCTTCAAGATCCTGCGCCGCCTGCCCTTCCTCGACGACGTGCTGCCGTCCCGCCTCGCCCTTTTCGTCACGTTCTTCGTGGCCCTGGCGATCTCGATCGCCCTCGCCGAGTGGCTGGCGACGCGGCGGACGAACGCGGCTCCGGAGCGGTCGGGGGCGCGTCCGCGGCGCGCCCGCCAGAGGCTCGGCCGCGGCACGATCGCGGTCCTCGCGCTCGCGACGGTCGCGGCCCTGCTCCCCAACTGGCCCTACGGCTCCGCACCGACCTCGCCCGCCCCCGGGGAGAGCTCCCAGAACCTCGCGGCGATCCCCCCCGGCAGCGTCGTCGTCACCTACCCCTACACGACGCCCTCCACGGACGAGGCGATGCTCTGGCAGGCGCTCGCCGGGATGCGCTTCACGCTCATCGGCAGCTACGCGCTGCGCCGGGGACCAACAGGCGGGGCGACGCTGCTGCCGAGCGCGCTCCCCCCTTACAACGTCGAAGCGATGCTCGCCGATCCTTTGGCCCACGGGACGGTGCCGATCCCGGGGCTCCCCTACCTCGCGCCGACGGTCGAGTTCGTCAACGCGACCGAGATCGTCGTCGCCGGTCACGCCGCGGCGACCGCCGGGCGCCGCCCCGCCGTCACCGGCGTCGTCGAGTCCATCAACCGCGTGACGCACGAGTTCTTCGTCGCCGAGTCGGACGGGGACTACGTGAAGGTCCGGGCGACCCCCCAGACCCGCTACGCCGGTGCGGTGCGGCGCGGGGCGCGCTTTCGCAACGTCGCGCGCGACGAGCGCGTCGTCGTCTACGGCCCGACGATGCCCGGGACCGTCGATCCGCGCCGGGTCGCCGACCTGCGGAGCTTCCTCGGCCTCCACCACGTCGACGCCGTCGTCGTCGAACTCGGCCAGCCGGACTCGAATCTCGTCGTGAAGTGGGTTAGCGCGGCCCTCGGGCCCCCGAGCCGGGCGCGCCGCGGCGGGGATCTCTGGTTGGACGTGGCCGCCGACCTCGCGCGACGGGACCGCGCCGGCTCTCCCCGGGGCCGCAGCCGGTGAGGAACCTGACCGAAATGGCCGGAACGCGGTCGCTCGGGCTTTTCCCGGGCCCGAGACCCCGCCGTAGACTGCCGCCATGGACGGTAGGTCGGCGCCGGTAGTCACGCGCCCCGAGGCGCCAGCCCGCCCGATCGGGCCGCCCGGCGACCACGCCGTCCGGCGGCGCCTCGCGATCGCGCGCCTGGCGAGCTACCTCAAGCCGATGCGCTGGCCGGTCGCCGTCTACCTCGGATCGCGGCTCTTGCTCCTCGTCGTCGCCCTCGTCGACGACGCCATCTGGCACAAGGGCCTCATGACCGAGTTCACGAACTGGGACGGCCGCTGGTACGTGGCGGTCGCGGCCCACGGCTATCCGGATTTCGTCGTCCGCCACGGCTACACGACGCTCGGCTTCTTCCCCCTCTACCCGATGCTCATGTGGCTTGTCGCCCACGTGCTCGTCTGCAGCGTCTCCGTCGCCGGGCTCGTCCTCGCCCTCGTCGGGGGCTTCGTCGCGACGCTCCTCGTCGAGCGGCTGGCGCTCGGCTGGTGGGGACCGACCGGGGCCCGGAGGGCCGTCGCCTTTTTCTGTTTCTTCCCCGGCGCGGTCGTCTTCTCGATGGCCTACTCCGAGGGGGTCCTCATCCCGCTCGCGGCCGGCTGCATCCTCGCCTGCGAGCACCGTCGCTGGCTTGCCGCCGGCGTCCTCGCCGGGCTGGCGACGGCGGTCGGCCCCGACGGGGTCGTCCTCATCGTCGTCTGCGCCGTGGCGGCGGCGATGGAGCTGCGCCGGGTCGGCTGGCGCGACCCGTCCTTCCGGCGCAGCCTCGTCGCGCCGGTGCTGTCGCCAGTGGGCGTCGCCGCCTTCGGGTTGTTCTTGTGGGTCTGGACCGGCTCGCCCTTTGCGAGCCTCATCGCCCAGCACGACGGCTGGGGCGAGAGGATCGACGGTATCGCGCTCGTCCGCCAGGCCCAGACGCTCGCCGGCGAGATCTCGCTCACCCATTTCGACTATCACAAGATCAACCTCAACCTCGTCGTCGGGCTGCTCGGCGTCATCGTTCTCGTCGCCGGTCTCGCCCTCCTCGTCCGCCGGCCCCGCACCGTGTCGCTCGAGGCGCGAATCTGGGCCTTCGGCATCGCGGTCCTCACGGTCACCTCCGAGTACGTGCCGCCGAACCCGCGCTTTTTGCTCATCGCCTTCCCGCTTCTCGCCGTCCTCGCGGTGCGCGCCTCGTGGCGCGGCTACTGGTGGCTGATGGGGTCGAGCATCGTGTTGTTCGCCATCTTGAGCGGAATCACCTACGTCGATTCCGTGCTGCGGCCCTAGGACGGGCGCCGGAACAACTCGACGCGCACCGGGCTCGCCCAACCGAACGAGACGACGGACGACCTCGGGTAGAGGCCTTTCAGGTCCATTTCCAGCCGGACGTAGCGCCGATAGTTGGCGACCGAGGCTGCCGGACCGGTCGGTGATCCCTCGTGGCTCGACAGGAGCCACAGGCGCGGACAGGCCGCCGCGACCCGCCCGAGTTGCGCCCCGCCGAGCGTCGTATACCGCTCGAGGTAGGGGACGACTTGGCGCAGCGGCGTCGTCGGCAGCACCGGGCGGGGCAGCGCGACCGACACCGGGGCGCCATGGTCGAGGTAGTAGGTGAAGGCCATCCTCCCGTCGCTGGGATAGAAGGCGATGCAGTCGCCGGGTTCGGTCCTCGCCAGGACGTCGGCGGTCGCCCCGCGCCAGTTCTCCGGGGAGACCCCGTAGCTCGGGGCGAGCTGAGCCGCCCGCAGCCCGACGAACAACGCGAACAGCCCCGCGCCGGCCAGCCGGGGCAGGCGCCGGTCGGCGACGACCCGGGCGAGGACGATCGCGGCCGCCGGCAACGAGACGAGCAGGTTCCGGGCCGTGAAGGTCGGCTGGGCGAAGACCGACTCGACGAGAGCGACGACGAACGGCACGACGAGCCAAGCGACAACGACGGTCTCACCCCAGACCCGCGCCGACGACCGGTCCGCGACCGCGCGCCCGACGAGAACGGCGAGCGCGACGGCGAAGGCGAACAGCGTCGCGACCTCCAAGGCGAGGGCGGTCGCGCCGAGGTGGAAGTTCGGCTGGAAGCCCGCCGAGGTGAGCGAGACGAGCACCTGGCCGACGACGGTGAGGCCGGGGCGCGGGACCCAGAAGAGCTGACCCGAGCCCCGCGCCCCGGCGAGGACGGCGAGCGGCGCCGCAAGGCACGCCACGGCGACGAGGGCCGAGACGACGGAGCGGGCGCGCCGCCCCGAAGAGGCGAGGGAGGCGAGCTGGGCGGGAACGACGAGGACCGCGACGAAGCTCATGTACAGCGCCAGCGTCGTCGCGACGACGTAGCCGACCCAGGCGCGGCCCCGGCCCCCGCCGGCGCGGGGATCGATGAGCGCGACGAAGCCGAGATACGAACCGGCGACGAACGCCGTCAGGAGGGCGTAGCTGCGGGCGTCCTGTTCCCAGAAGACGGCCGGCAAGCTGACGGCGGTGAGCACCCCCGCGGCCATCGCGACCCGGGGCGCGAAGATCCGCCCGGCGAGGACGGTGACGAGCGCCGTCGTCGCCGCACCGCCGACGACCGACGGCGCCCGCAGGACGACGGTGCCGCTCCCGAACCAGTCGACGAGCACGTGGATGAGCGCGTAGTAGCCGAGCATGTTGCCGCCGTCGCGGGCCATGGCGGAGGCGAGCGCCGCTCCGTGCTGCGCGGCGATCGCGAAGGTCGCCGACTCGTCGAGCCACAGGCTCCGCCCCCCGAGGTCGATCGCCCCGAGCACCGCCGCGATCACCGTCGGCAGCGCGACGACGCCCCAGCGGGCGAAGGGGCGCGCGCCGCGCCCCCTCGCCGCGGCACCGGGCCGCGGGACGCCGCTCACGATGGCCGACGGTTCCACGCCATCGTCCCCTTTCTACGCCAGCTCCGCCGCGCTGAGGTCCCCCGCCGCTCGGCCCTGCCCCCGGCGGCGATGGACCCGCCAGGCGGCGAGGCCCCCGACGACGTAGGCCCCGAGCACGTACGGCGCCGCGCCGAAGGGGAAGACGAGGATCCCGTCGGGCTTGACGAGGACGACGCCGACGATCAGCGCGGCGACGAGGACCCGGGACCGCTGGAACGACGGGCTGCCGGCGACGAGGACGAGCCCCCAGGTGAAGTACCACGGCCAGGCCGCCGGGCCGAGGAAGGCGACGACGAGAAGGCTCACCCCGGCCGCGACGACCATCGTGTCGAGGCGGGCCCGCCCGACCAGGACGAGCGCGACGAGACCGCCCAGGGCGAAAAGGGCGTCGCCGACCGGGACGACGACGGAGTGGAGCGACACCGCCGGGCCGACGGCGCCAAGGATCGCCCGGCCGATCCAGGCGAGCTCGCTCACCGGCGTGATCGCGAGGTGCACCTGCGCCGGCGCGCTGAGGACCGAGGACGAGATCCAGGCGGTGCCGAGCCCCG
>Ga0187771_10000536_pt1 | contig 23642 bp, 18 predicted proteins | sample 0116_SJ02_MP15_1_FD_133139 | JGI IMG/M metagenome (GOLD analysis project Ga0187771, IMG submission 133139) | Tropical peat soil microbial communities from peatlands in Department of Meta, Colombia - 0116_SJ02_MP15_10_MG | ecosystem: Environmental > Terrestrial > Soil > Wetlands > Peat | place... | reverse complement strand
TGAAAGCACGTATGCCCTGCATATCATGATCATGATCTTTATCAGCATCGTCATGGGGTCGAGTTGGAATATCCTGGGGGGGTACACCGGCCAGTACTCGGTCGGCCACAGCGCCTACTTCGGCATAGGGGCCTACACTACCATGATGCTGTTGCAGTTCCGCCAGGCCTCCCCCTGGTTGGGCATATGGTGCGGCATGGCCTTAGCACTTCTGGTGGCGCTGATTATCGGCAGCATCTGTTTCCGCCTGCGGGGCCCGTACTTTGTCCTTGCCTCCATCGCCGTGGCCGAGATATTCCGGGTATCGGCCCTGAACCTGAAGGAGCTCACCAACGGCGCAGAAGGTATCCTGGTCACGGATATCCCGCCGCTCAAGGTCGGCGGGAACATCATCACCGACTTTTCCTCCAAGGTGCCGTTCTACTATACCGGCCTGGTGTTCGTTCTGCTCGTCATCTTTGTCACCTGGCTGCTGCAGAACTCGAAACTGGGCTATTATTTCCAGGCCATTCGCGAAGATCAGGACGCTGCCCACTCCCTGGGCATCAACCTGGCAATCTACAAGAATGTCGCCCTCGCCGTATCGGCTGTGCTGACCTCGCTGGCCGGAAGCCTGTATGCCGTCTATGTCGGATTTATCGATCCATCCACGGTTCTGGCGCTGGACCTGTCGGTCCAGATCGTCCTGATCTGCATCATCGGCGGCATCGGCACCATCTTCGGGCCGGTGATCGGGGCGCTGGTGCTGGTGCCGCTCTCCGAGGCACTGCGCAGCAACGTGATCGGCGAATCCCTGACCAATTCAGGCATCGTCAGCGCCGACTCGCCTTTCGGCCATTTTCTGACCGAAAACCTGTCCCATGCCCATGTCCTGATTTACGGCATCCTGGTTGTGGTGGTCATCCTCTTCATGCCCGACGGCGTGGCGGGATTCGTGAGGAAACTGGGAAGGAGGCGGTCGGATGGCCATTCTTGAGATCAAACATGTCAGCAAGTTCTTCGGCGGCCTGTCGGCGAACTCCGATGTCTCCTTCGAGATCGGGCACGGGATGATCATGGGGCTGATCGGCCCCAACGGCGCAGGCAAAACAACCCTGTTCAACTGCATCACCGGCTATTACCCCCCTTCCAGGGGGGATGTTATCTTCGACGGCCGCAGCATGCACAACCTCCAGCCCGACAAGATATGCAAGCTGGGCATGGCGCGAACCTGGCAGAAGGTGCGGCCGCTGGCCAGGATGAGTGTTGTGGACAACGTCATGGTCGGCGCGCTGTGCCGAACCAACTCGCTGAAAAAAGCCCGCGGCATGGCCATGGAGCAGATCGAGACGGTAGGCTTGGGGCACCGTTCGGGATTTCCGGCCGGCGGCCTGCCCATCGGCGAGCGAAAAAAACTGGAAGTAGCCCGCGTCCTGGCAACCCAGCCCAAGCTGCTGCTTCTGGACGAGGTCATGGGCGGCCTCAATCCCGCCGAAAGCGAAGAGATCATCCACCTGATCCTGGCAATCAGGAAGCAGGGCATCACCCAGATGGTCATCGAACACGACATGAAGGCCATCATGCGCATATCCGACCGGATCGTCGTGCTCAATTCAGGCGAGAAACTGGCGGAAGGGACGCCCCAGGAGATCGTCGGCAATCCTGACGTGGTCGCGGCGTATTTGGGCAGCGAGTGACGTAATAACAAACATCTGCCACAGAGAAACGGAGTCACGGAGGTTCACAGAGAAAAACAGAACATTTTTGGGGTAATCACTAAAATACTGTTGGTTACTGTTTGACCTACTCCAAATTTTTCTGTGTCTCCGTATCTCTGTGGCAGATTTTAACGAGGTCCCCATGCTCTCCATCCATAAGCTCAACTTCAGCTACGGCGACCAGAAGGTTCTCTGGGACATCGACCTGGAGGTCCACAAGGGGGAGATCGTTACCGTGGTCGGCGCCAACGGCGCCGGAAAATCCACTACCCTCAAGAACATTTCCCGCCTGGTGAAACCGGCTTCCGGCAGCATCACCTTCCTGGGGGAGGATCTTGACAAGCTCGAATCCCACCAGGTAGTGGAGCGGGGGATTATTCAGGTCCCCGAGGGGCGAAGGATATTTCCCGAGATGACGGTATTGGAAAACCTGCGCATGGGATCGTATATTACGAGCGCCAGAAAAAAACGGGAGGAGAACGTGGAGCGGGTGTTCGGCATGTTTCCCCGCCTGAAGGAGCGTGAAAAGCAGTTGGGAGGCACCATGTCGGGCGGCGAGCAGCAAATGCTGGCCATAGCCCGCGGCCTGATGGCAAACCCAAGGCTGTTGCTGATGGATGAGCCATCGCTGGGACTTTCGCCGCTGTTTGTCAAGATAATCTTCGAGATCATCCAGGAGATCAACCGGCAGGGGGTTTCGATTCTGCTGGTTGAACAGAACGTCTTCCAGTCCCTGAAGATCGCCGATCGCGCCTATGTGCTGGAGACCGGCCGGGTGGTGCTGACCGGGGCGGGAACGGACCTGCTCGATGACGAGCACGTTAAAAAGGCATTTCTGGGGATGTGACGATTACGAAAGGACAACACCATGCAAACCGTCGCGCAATGGATGACTCCCAATCCGGTTACCATCGATGAAAACTCCTCCATCATCGAGGCGATGCACCTGCTGAAGGAAAAAGATATCCGCCGCCTGCCGGTTACCCGCAAGGGGAAGTTCTGCGGCCTGATCACCGACCGGATGATCAAGGAATACGCACCCGGCAAGTCAACCCCTCTGGATACCTGGGAGGTGCATTACGTACTCTCCAAGGCCACGGTCAAAGACGCCATGAACCACAACCCCCATACCATCCACCCCGATGCGCCGCTCTGCCAGGCCGCACAACTGGTCCGCGACAAAAAACTCTACGGACTGTGCGTAACCGACAACAACGGCGACCTGGTGGGGCTTCTGACCACTACCAATTTCATGGAAGCCTTGATCGCAATATGCGGCTCTGAGTGAAAATCCAGGAGGTTATTGAACAACCAAGGTTGTTCAAAAATAGTCAGATCGTCGCACCCGCAGAAAACCCCAAGGAGACGTAGCAGGGCTACGCCGCACGAAGGGGCTTGCGAGGACGGCGGCGAGATGGCTGTTTTTCAACAACCTGCTAACGCTTGACGCGGGGGTCCAGGGCATCCCTGACCCCCTCACCCAGCAGGTTGTACGCAAGCACCGTCACCAGGATGGCCAAGCCGGGAAACAGGGACAGCCACCAGGCAAATTCGATGTAATCCTTGCCCGAAGTAAGGATGTTGCCCCAACTGGGGGTTGGCGGCTGAACGCCGATGCCGAGATACGAGAGGACCGATTCGGTCAATATGGCGCCGGCAATGCCCAGAGTGGCCGCCACCAATGCCGGTGAAACGGCGTTGGGCAGGATATGGCGGAAGATGATACGCCGGTTGGAGCAGCCGATGCAGCGGGCAGCCAGGATATAGTCCATTTCACGGATGGAAAGGGTCTCGGCCCTGACCAGCCGGGCCACCCCCATCCATCCGGTCAGGCCGATAATGATCATGATGTACCAGATGGACGGCCGCAGAAAGGTTATCACCGCCAGGATCAGGAAAAAGGTCGGAAAACAGAACATGATGTCAACGACCCGCATGAGGATGTTGTCAATCAAACCGCCGTAAAACCCGGATACCAGCCCCAGGATCGTGCCGATCAGCACGGCGATCCCGGCCGCTACAAACCCGACCAGCAGGGATATCTGCGTTCCGTAGACGACCCGGCTGAACACGTCGCGGCCCAGATCGTCGGTGCCGAACCAGTGTAGCAGCGAAGGGGGTTCCAGGACCGCCCAGGCGTTGATCTGATTGGGATCGAAACGCACGATGAAAGGCGCCAGCAGGGCGACCGCCAGCATCAGCAGCACGACGGCCGCTCCGGCCGCGGCAAACCGGTTGGAAGCCAGGCGCGGCCAGAATACGGCCCGGAAATAGGAATGGGGTTTGATCACTGCACTCCCCTCCCCTCCCTGATGCGCGGGTCGGCCACGGCATAACAGACGTCCGCGACCAGGTTGCCGATCAGGGTCAAGAGTGCGCCGATAATGACGATACCCATCACCACCGGGTAATCGCGGGACATGACCGCCTGATAAAAGAGCTGGCCCATGCCGGGGATGGCGTAGATGGTCTCGAAGATGACGCTCCCGCCGATCAGACCGGGAATGGCCAGCCCCGCCTGGGTTATCAGAGGCAGAAGGGCGTTTCGCAGGGCGTGCCGGTAGATTACGATCCGCTCGGGAAGGCCCTTTGCGCGGGCGGTTGTAATGTAATCCTGGCCTATCACGTTCAGCATGGACGAACGCATGTAGCGCGACAGCCCTGCCAAGCTGCCGAAGGAGGCGACGAGGATCGGCATGCAGAGATGCCTGGCCATGTCGCCGATATACCGGAGCGTCCCATAACTGTCGCTCCCCAGGGTATGCAGCCCCGATATGGGCAGCCAGTTCAGCTTGACGCCGAACAGGTACATGAGAAGCAGCGCCAGCCAGAAGGTGGGCACGGCAAAACCGACAAAGACAAAGACCGTGATCCCCTTGTCCAGCCAGGTATTCCGGTGGGTGGCGGCCATGATGCCGATGGGGACTGCCAGACCGAATTCCAGCACCAGGGCGATAATGTTAAGGGACAAGGTGATGGGCAGGCGTTCCGAAATCTTGTCCCTGACCGGCCGGTTATCGGTGGAGAAGGAGCGGCCCAGGTCCAGCCGCGCCAGCCTGCCGACCCAGGTGAAATACTGTTCGTGCAGCGGCTTGTCCAAGCCGTAGAACTTGCGCAGCCGCTCCCGCGCCTCCTTGCCCACCTTGGGATTCATGGCCATCTGCATCTCCACCGGCTCGCCCGGCGCCAGATGGACCACTGAAAAGGTTATCAGGGATATGCCCACCATGAGGGGGATCAACATCAGAAGGCGTTTGAACAGATAATGCTTCATATCAATGCACCTGCTCGGCCTTGGGCACGTACCACTTGATCTGGTTGTAGCCGATGCCGATCGGGGCTGGTTGCACGCCGCGAATACGGGCGCTGACCACCGGCAGGGCATCCGGCACATAGAGAAAGGTGTAGGGCTGCTCGTCGGCCATGATCTCCTGGATTCGGTAATAGGCCTTCTTCCGTTTTTCCATGTCGAAGGTGCTGCGTCCCTCCACCAGCAGGCGGTCCACTTCGGCGTTCTTGTAGCCGATGAAGTTCAACTCGCCCGGATTGGTCTTGCTGGAATGCCACACATCATACATGTCCGGGTCGGGCGAGGTGCTCCACCCCAGGATGACCGACTCGAAATTCCCCTTGTCCACGAACTCCTTGAGGAACGTGGCCCACTCCACGACGCGGATCTTCACATCGATTCCCACGTACTTCAGCCGTTGCTGGATGATCTGGGCCGTCAGCAGCCGCTGTTGGTTCCCCTGGTTGGTCAGGATGGTGAAGCTGAACGGTTTGCCGTCCTTCACCAGGATGCCGTCGCTGTTTTTCTCCTTCCACCCGGCCTGGGCCAGGAGCGCGACCGCGTGTCCCGGATCATAGGCAATGTCCCTGACGTTGGAGTTGTAGGCCCAGCGGCCGGGAGGGATCGGCCCCGTCGCCTTCTGGCCCATGCCGAACAGCACGCCGTGAATCAGTTCGTCCTTGTCGATGGCCGCGGTCAGGGCCTGGCGGACACGTTTGTCCTTAAAGAGCGGATGTCGGAGATTATAGCCCAGATAGACATAGCTTGACGACGGGTAGCGGTACTTGTTGAACAGCGTCGTGAAACGGGTCCCGGTGGTCTGGCGGGCATACTGCACCGGCGTGAGGCCCATCATATCCACAGAGCCCGACTTAAGCTCCATGTACATGGTGGAGGTGTCGGGGATGATGCGATAGACGTAACGGTCGATCCAGGGTCGCCCTTCAAAATAGTCGTGGTTGGATTCCAGCACGATCTTCTGGCCGGCAACCCACTCCTTGAAACGGTACGGACCGGTGCCGACAGGCGCGCGCGCAAGGGGGCTCTTGGTGATATCCCTGCCCTCCAGCAGGTGCGCCGGCAGGATGCCGTTTCCCCACGAGGCCAGGGCCGGCGCAAAAGGGGCGCCGTAGGTTACCCGGACGGTATAATCGTCAGGCGCAACAATGCTTTTCACCTGTTTGAAGTCCTCGGCATAGGCGGTGGGGGTTCTGGGGTCGATGGTGACCCGGTAGGTGTACAGAACGTCCCGGGAGGTGAAGGGGGCGCCGTCATGCCATTTCACCCCTTTGCGCAGGTGAAATGTGATGGTGAGCCCATCCGGCGCAATGTTGAAGGATTCCGCCAGGTCGCAGACAATTTTCAGATCTTTGTCGTATTTGACCAGGCCGTTGTAGACCAGCCCGGCCACGGCATGGGACGAGCTGTCGGACGCCAGAAGCGGGATCAGGGTGGAGGCGTCGCCGATGGTCCCTTCCACCAGGGCATCGCCGTAGGCGGGTTTATCGTCATGGGTTCCGGCCCGTGGCGGCACCGGCGACTGGGTGCATGCGGTAACGGCGAGGAAAAGGACCGGGAGCAGCAGCCTGAGACGACGCGCCGGGCTCATCGATCTCCGGGCTCCCCTTTGAGTTTGCGCAACTTTTCCGCCAACTCCTTGCGTTCCGGCTCGATCTTCAATGCCCGTTTGTAGTGCTGCAGCGCCTTGTGATACTCCCGTCTGGCATAATAGGCGTCCCCCAGGTGCTCGGCAATGGTTGAATCGTCCTCAACCTGGTGATTTGCCTCTTCCAGGTATTTCACGGCCTCATCGAACTTTTTCATCTTGAAGTAGACCCAGCCGAGGCTGTCCAGGAAGAATCCGTCATTGGGACGGATAGCAACGGCCTGTTTGATGTATTCCAGGGCCTGGTCCAGATTGATGCCCATCTCGGCGTAGGTATAACCCAGAAAATTGAGCGCCTGGGCATCCTGGGGATCTATGGTGATGACCTTCTTCATCTGTTCGATGGATTGGTCCCGTTTGCCCTGCTTGTCGTAAAGAACGCCGATGCGAAAATACACGCGGGAATCGTTCTGGAATGCCTTTTCAGCGCCCTGCATCAATGTCAGCGCCTCGTCGGTCTTGCCAAGAGATTCGTAGAGCGTGGAAAGGTTCAGATAAAGATCGAGCTGGCCCGGATTGGCGGCAATGGCGTTCTTGAGCGTCTCCACCGCCTGATCGGTCTTGCCCTTTTCCTTGAGAATAAAAGCAATGTGCCCGATTGCGTCCAGGTAGGCAGCAGTGCCCTGGGGTATCTTCATGTATTCGGCGTAAGCCTGGTCCAGATCCCCTTTTTCCTCGTAGGCCATTCCCAGGTAAAAACGCATCTGGTCGGCGCCCGGATCCTTCTCAAGCATGTCGCTGAACACCTTGACGGCTTCGTCATACTGTTCCAGTTCAAGGTGGAGCAGCCCGATCTTGCGCATGGTTTCCGGGCCGGAGTACCCCGAATCCGCTGCGCGCTTAAGGAATGTGAGCGCCTCATCGAAGCGGCGCTGCTGGATGAGAAGCTGAATGAGACGCTGCAGGATCGCCACCTTACCCTCATCTTCGTCCACAAGATTCTTGTAGATATCTATGGCCTGGGAATACTCTCCCAGGGCCTCGTACGAGGCGGCCATGTCAAGGGAGGCCTGTTCGAATCCCGGGTGCAGTTCAAGGGTTTTCCGGAAGTACCCCACCGCTTCGCGGTAAAGCTTCATCTGGCTGTAAGCCCGGCCGAGATAATAGTAGCCCAGCATGGAATCCGGATTGATCTTGATAAGCGACTTCAGGGTGTTGACGGTCTCCTCGTACTCGTTGAGCCGGGACAGGGCAAGGGCCAGGTGCAGATAGGCGTCATCCCGCGAGGGATCGAGTTGAACCGCTTTACGGAAATAGTCGAGGGATTCCCGGTCCTTGCCGACGGCCGTCAGGGTTGTGCCGGCCATCACATAGGGTTCGCGGTACGCCGGGTCGAGCTTGATGGCCTTGTCGAAGTGTTCCAGCGCCTCCTGCGCCAGTCCGATTTTCAGTTTGATCTCGGCAATGGCATTGTGGAGAAAGGCAGATGTCGGGTCTGCGTCAAGAGCTTCCCGCAATATGGACAGGGCTGTGGGAAAATCGCCGTCATAGGTCGCAAGACGGGCCTTAGAATAGAGATACAGCGCCCGTGAGTTGTTCGAGTATGCGGAAGCGGGCGGGGCTGATTCGTCAGGCGCCGGGGCTCCGGTCGTCGCACAGGATGAAAGCAGGAGGGCGGACAATAGCAGCAATAGTAAACTGAGCTTCACAGCGGCATTCCTCATTATTGAAAAGTATGCTAAAACCTAACATGAAACCTGATGACCGTCAAATGAATATCGGAACGGCCTGTTGCTTGCGGAAGCGCGGTTTTAGTGGTAAAATTCCTGCCTAAGAGAGACTTCCCCATGCAACGTCAATTCATAAGATCATTATTGAAATCAGACGCCTATCCGGAGGCGCCCGGCTCCGTCGAGTTGATCCAGACGCATGTCTCCTGGATCTTCCTGGCAGGCGACACGGCCTACAAGATAAAAAAGCCCGTGGATTTCGGGTTTCTCAACTTTTCCACCATTGACCGCCGCCGGTTTTACTGCCATGAAGAGGTGCGGCTCAACAGCCGGCTCTGTCCGGACATCTACCTGGGGGTTGTGGAAGTGCGGGAATCGCCGGGCGGCGCCTCATTCGTCGGCGATGGCCCGGTTATGGACTATGCGGTCAAGATGAGGCGTCTGCCGGCAGAACGGATGCTGGACCGGCTGCTGGAGCGGGGCGAGGTGACCGCTACCGACATGCGGGCAACAGCCAGGATCATTGCCGGGTTCCATCACGCTGCCGCAACCTCTCCACTTATCAGCGAATACGGTCAACGGGACCGGATCATGGCCAATTGGCAGGAAAACTTTGCCCAGTGTGCGGCCAGCCCCCAAACGCCGCTCCCTGCACGGGAGTTGGAGGCAATCCGGGAATGGGTGACATCGTTCATCGAAAAAAAAGCCGGGATCTTTGACAAACGGATAGCAGGCGGGTTCGTCCGGGAGTGCGACGGGGACATCCATCTGGAAAACATCTGCCTGGACGGCGGCAGGATTTACATCTTCGACTGCATCGAGTTCAACGAGCGTTTCCGTTACTGCGACACCGCCGCCGATGTGGCCTTTCTCCTCATGGACCTGGACTATCACCGCCGCCACGACCTGGCCGAGGCGGTGCTCGACGAATACCTGGCCGTTTCCGGCGATGCCGGCATGTGTGAGATGATCGATTTCTACAAGATCTATCGCGCTTTTGTGCGGGGGAAGGTGGAAAGCTTCCGCCAGAACGACGCGGGCATCGACCACAAGGAGCGGGAACATGCCAGGATGAGAGCGGCCGGATATTTCCGGCTGGCGCGCGGCTACCTTGAGCGGCAACGCCTGAAAACCACTCTTTTCATCACCTGCGGCCCGACCGGAAGCGGCAAGAGCACGCTGGCGGAGCAACTCTCCTTTGAACTCGGCGCGGCAACCTATAATTCGGACAGGGTGCGCAAACAGATGGCGGGTCTGCCGCCGGACACCGCCGTGCGCGTACCGTTCGCAACCGGCCTCTATTCGGCTGAGGCAAACAAGGCCACCTATGCCGAACTGCTGCGTCTGGCGGAAGGCGAACTCTCTGCGGGCCGTTCCGTCATCATCGATGCATGCTTCATCGGCCGTGAGCAGCGCACCCCATTCAGCCAGCTGGCTGCAAGGCTCGGGGTTCCGTGCGTTGTACTGCACTGTTTCTGCCCGGACCCGGAACAACGCCGCCGCCTGGCGGAACGGGAAAGCACCGGCGGAAGCGTCTCCGACGGCCGGCTTGAAATTCTCGAATTGCAGCGGAACAGCTTCCAGCCGCCGGATGGGTCGGAGGGGATCGTGCTGAATATTTCCACAGCCGCACCTCCCGACACCCTCACCAGCCCGATCTACGAGAGGCTTGCGCAATGACGGACCGACTGCATCATAAACTCCTGCGAAGGCTCCGATTCCGGGAATCATGGGTCATCTTCTTCGTCGTGGGCTTCATCATGATGAACTTCCCTTTCCTGCAGATATTCAACAAGCCGAACACCATCTTCGGCTATCCGCTCCTGTTCCTCTACTTTTACCTCGGCTGGGCGATTTCCATCCTGGTCATCTATCTTTTCACCCTGGCCGTCGGCCACTCCAACGATAAATTCCCGGAGAACCAATAACAGTGGACTCCGGCTTCGCCCACGTGGCCTTCATATCAATCCTCTACACCGCTCTGATCTTCCTGATCGCCTGGCATGCCCGCCGCCGCATGGAAATCGGCCGGAGCATCGTCGGCAACCCCTATGTCTACTCCCTGTCCATAGCGGTCTATTGTACGTCGTGGACCTTTTTCGGCAGCGTCGGCAAGGCCGCCACCACCGGCTTGGACTTTCTGATGATCTATGTCGGACCGTCACTGACCGCCTTTTCCTGGTTTTTTCTCCTGCGCCGCATCGTTCGGATCAGCAAGGAGAACAACATCACCTCGATCGCCGACTTCATAAGCCTGCGCTACGGCAAATCCCTCCTGCTCGGCGCCTTGGTGTCCCTGATCTCCATCCTGGGCATCATGCCCTATATCGCGTTGCAGATCCGGGCTGTCACCACCAGTTTCGATCTGGTCAGCGGCTTCCACGGCAACCATATCCACATCCCCCACAACGGCTCGGAATTGACGATACCCTCCGGCCTGCTGCTGGCGCTGATCCTGTCGTTGTTCAGCATCATCTTCGGCGCCCGCAAGCTGGCATCGAGTGAACGCCACGAAGGGCTGGTCGCCGCCGTGGCGTTCGAATCGCTGGTCAAACTGGTCAGCCTGCTCGGCGTGGGCATCTTTGTCACCTATTACCTGTACGACGGTTTCGACGACATCTTCACCCGCTTTCACGCCACCCGTCCCATATTGTTCGAACAGCTTTTCACCTTCGGGGGCGCCGCTAAAGACCCGGATTACATACCCCCCTTCACCATGTTTTCCATGTCCATGGCCGCCATCATGCTCCTGCCGCGCCAGTTCCATATCATGGTGATCGAAAACTCGGACGAAGAGCACGTCACAAAAGCCATGTGGCTCTTTCCCGCCTATCTCTTCCTGATCAATCTCTTTGTCATGCCCATCGCCCTGGGCGGCATCATGACCACCGGCAGCAGCAAGGGCGCCGACTTTTTTGTCATAAGCCTTCCGCTATTGAGCGGGCACGGTTCCATCGCCCTCCTGGCCTTCCTGGGAGGGCTGTCCGCCGCCGCCGGCATGGTGATCGTGGAATCGGTCGCCATCTCCACCATGCTGCTCAACAATATCATCATGCCGGTCATCGTCCGCTTTCCCCCCCAGCCCTGGTTCCCTTACCTCCTGATCAACCTGAAACGGTTGGGTATCGTCCTGGTGGTATTCATGGGGTATTTCTACTACCGGATTGTAGGCGATACCTATATGCTGGTCAACATGGGGTTGATCTCCTTTTCGGCCGCCTGCCAGTTCCTCCCGGCCATGCTGGGCGGACTCTACTGGAAGCGCGGCAACAGGACCGGCGCCATTTCCGGCATCCTGTTCGGCTTTATGATCTGGACCTATACCCTGCTGCTTCCTTCATTCAGCAAATCCGGCTGGTTCACGATGGACCTGCTCACCCAGGGCCCTTTCGGCATCGGCCTGCTCAAACCGACCGAGTTGTTCGGCCTCAGCAACATGGACCTGTGGAGCCACTCCCTGTTCTGGAGCATGCTGTTCAACGTCAGCGCCTATATCTTCTGCTCGATTCTGCTGCACCAGGATGAAGCCGAGCGCGAGCAGGTACTCCGGTTCGTCGGTTCATTCGATCTGGCGCGCGACGACCACCCCGCCGAAACCAAACGCCTCTCCAAGCCGGTCACCATCGGCCAGTTCGTCAACCTCATGTCCAAGTTCATCGGGGAAAAGGACGCCCACAAGGCAATCAAAGGTCACCTGGGCGACCGGGAGACAGGTTCGGACGGCAGCATTTCAGAATTCGAACTTCCGAACCTCAAGCGTTTCGCCGAGAAGACCCTGGCCGGATCGGTCGGAGCTGCCGCCGCCGGAGCTATCGTGGAGAGCTTCCTCACGGACATGGGATCGCGCATGGAGTCGGTCTACGACATCTTCAGTTCCGTCCGCACCTCCCTCGACCAAAGCCGGGAAGCTCTCTACGTCCGCCTGAAGGCTTCCGAGATCATCAACCGCACCCTCGATCTCCAGATCATCATGGATGACCTGCTCAACCTGCTGCTGAAGGAATTCAAGCTGGATGTGGCCATCATCCAGTTGCGCAACTACAACAACGATCTTGATGTAAAGAGCTACCAGGGAAGCAACCGGCGCCCCATCAACCAGAGCCACTGGTTCATAGAGAACGCACCTTACTGGGACATGGCAATGACGGATCGTAAACCCCATTTTGTCAACGACACCAGCCAGATCGGCGCGATCGTCAACCTTGAACGGACGCTTGCGGAGGGCATCGTTTCCTGCGCCCATCTCCCCATTTTCCGCGAAGGAGACCCTTCCCTGGGCGTTCTATCGGTTTTTTCCAAATCTATCACCGGAATTTTCACTGAAGAATTCATCAGCCTGCTGTGCAGCCTGGCAGGCCAATTGGCCCAGGCCGCCACCATTGTTCGCGAAATGGAAGCCAAAGAGCGCGAGCGGAATGAAAAAGAACTGGCCCTGCTGGATAGGGCCCGGGTCGTGCGGGACATGGAGATCGCCCAGCAGATCCAGATTTCCCTGTTGCCCGACACCGTGCCGGAAACGTTCGGGATTGACCTGGCGGGCCACTGTATCTCCGCCGCCCATGTGGGGGGAGACTACTATGATTTTTTCAAACGGGATGACCACACCATCGATCTGCTGATCGCCGACGTTTCCGGGCACAGTGTCGGCGCGGCCCTGATCATGGCCGAAGTCCGCACCCTGCTGCGCGCCCAGGTCAACTCGGCCCACAGCGCCAGCGGCATCCTGCAACTTCTCAACAGTCTGCTGTACGAAGACCTGTCCCGCGCCGAACTGTTCATCACCATGTTCTATGCCAAGTACAACTCCGCCACCGGCCGTCTTTCCTTCGCCAATGCCGGCCACAACCGCCCCATGATCAGTCGCGAGGGAGAGTATGCGTGCGTCGAACTGGATACGGAGGGCTTGATCATGGGCGTCAAGACCTCGGTGGTGTTCGAGGAGCGCAGCTTCGAGCTTAAAACGGGCGACGTGTTGCTTTTCTATACGGACGGCTTGACCGAAGCGCGTAACGACCGCGATGAATTATTCGGCAACGAGCGTGTCTGCACCCTCCTGGGCACCCATAGGCACCTGCCGGCCCGTGAGATCATCGAATCATTCTATGCAGCGGTCAGGGAATTCACCAATTCCGAAACCTTTCAGGACGACATCTCGCTGGTTGTGCTCAAGATACAGTAAAAACCACCATTGTTTCCGGCCCCGGCGCCGGGAGGACACAGTACGAAAGGAGTCACTCATGCAACTGAAAATCGAAACAAACGGAGCCGTCAAGATCATCTACGTCAGGGAGGAGCGCCTCGACGCACACAACTCCGACGAGCTCAAGGCCGAACTGAACACTTTGTTCGAGAACGGGATGAAAGAACTGCTGGTCGATCTCAAGGAAGTGCGCTTCATCGACAGCTCCGGTTTGGGAGTACTGGTATCCGGATTCAAGAATGCATCCGCGCGCCAGGGAAGCTTCAAGCTCTCCGGGCTCCAGAGCCAGGTCAAGTCCATGTTCGAGCTGACGCGACTGCACCGGGTATTCGACATCTTCCAGACCGTTGACGATGCGTTGGAGAGCTACTGAGCGCACTTTTCACAGGCGTACCGGCGGCTTTCCCATACACGAGGTTGTCATGAAAAACATCATTGACATCGAGATAGTAGTGCCCAACCAGACCCGTTACCTGGGCATGATCGGCAAGATCGGCGAGAATCTGGTGCGGGAACTGGACCGTTTCAAAGGGGACCGGGAGACATTGGCGAACCACCTCAACGTGGTTCTGACCGAGGGGGTGGTAAACGCCATCAAACACGCCAATGCTGCCGACCCGAACAAGGACATCCGGATACACATCAGCGCCTCAGACCAGGACATCTGCATCAAGGTGTATGACTGCGGAAAGGGTTTTGACCTTACCAGCGTGCCCGAGCCCTGTTTCGAAGCGGACAGGCTCGGGGAAAAGGGACGCGGCATCTTCATCATCCGGTCGTTGATGGATTCTGTGGAGTACAAAAAGACCACTAGCGGAAACATCCTGGAGATGAAAAAGAAACTCGGTTAGACGGCACGCGCCATAACATCCCATTCTTCCAGTTTCATCAGTACGTTGGATATCATTTCTTCAAGCCGCGCCGCAACAAGCGGCGAGAGTTCGGCGTCCATGTCGATAGACGCCGGCTGAATCCCTACCAGCGCCATCTCCCGGGGCGCATGCCCCATCAACTCCGCCACGGCCAGAAGATCCTTGAGACCCATCTGGTGCGGAGAAACCTTGGTTTGCAAAGCAATGGGCAACTCCTCCCCCACGAGCCGTACCAGAGTTCCGGGCTCGCCTCCCGTCTCCACCGCATCCACCACCAGAAGCCGCCCTATCCCCTCAAGCTTGGGCAGAAGGTCCAGCCCCAGGGTGCCTCCGTCCATGACCTCCACATGGGGAGGAAAGACATACCGCTTCTGAAGTTCCTGGACCACCCGCACGCCGGCCCCGTCGTCGCCCATCACCAGGTTGCCGATGCCGAGCACCAGTATGTCGGCAGTCATGCCGGCACTAGAATCCATACTCTTCCCCCGCTCCGAAAAAAAGGCGCGCCATACAGCGCGCCCATGGTTATGATACCTGAATGATACTGGGTAATCCGAACCCGTGACGCACCATGCCGATGGCGCCACGGATTCAGCCGCATGGTCAATCCTCTTTTTTTACGGTGAACTTGTAGCCGCAGAACATGCTGGATACCTCGCTGCCATGCTCTTTGATGTCCATCAGCCAGGCGCTGTAGATATGGTTGACGATGAAGCCGGCAATGAGCCACATGCAGCAATGATGGGTCAGCCGCATTCCCTGGTTGCTGAACATGGCATACATGAAGCCGAACACCCGATGCATGGGAGAGCCGGGCGCGTGTTCGGCATACATCGCAAAACCGGTCAGGATCAAGGTCGAGTAAACGCAGAACAGGACGACATAGGCGCTCGTTGCCAGGGGATTATGTCCGATGGTCTCGGGCACATCCTTGTCGATCAACAGATAATACCGCAGCATCCTGACGAACTTTTCGCGCCCCTTATCGGTGACAAGGGGAAAAAACTCCTGCCAGCTGGAATACTTGTTGCCTATGAACGACCACAGCACCCGCGAGATGACGCTGATGGTGAACAGATAGGCGGCGGTGAAATGGATAAAGCGAATCCATCCCATGGTAAAGTCGGATGCCGAATGGCCGAACGAGACCGGCGTGCCGATGAAAAATCCGGTCACCGACAAAAGGACGATGCACATCACGTTGACCCAGTGACACCAGCGCACCGGCAATTCCCAGATATAATTCTTGAATTTGCACTGCCCGCTCATACCGCCCCCTTTCTAGGAAACCTTCACCTTGATCACTTCGTTGCCGGTGGCGTCCATTACGTGCACGGCACAGGCCAGGCACGGATCGAATGAATGGATGGTGCGCAGGATTTCCAGCGGCTTGGCGGGATCGGCCACCGGCGTTCCGACCAGGGCGGCTTCGTAGGGACCGCGCTGCCCCTTGGCGTCCCGGGGCGACGCGTTCCACGTGGAGGGGACAACCGCCTGATAATTGAGGATCTTCTGGTCCTTGATCTTGATCCAGTGGCCCAGGGCGCCGCGCGGAGCCTCATGCCAGCCGTAGCCGCTGGCCTCGGCGGGCCAGTCGCCCGGATTCCACTTGTCGTTGGCATGGATACGGTAATCCCCTTTGGCGATGTTGCCGATCAGTTCGTCCAGCCACTTGGGGGTCTGGCGTGCGATCAGCAGACAATCGATGCCCCGGGCCCCGGTCCTCCCCAGGGTGGAGAACAGCGCCTCGGGGCCGACGCCAAGCTTTTTCAGCACCATATCCACCGCTTCCTTGGCCTCCTTGTGGCCGGAAGCGTATGCCACCAGCACCCTGGCCAGAGGGCCTACCTCCATGGCCTTTTCGTCGTAGCGGGGCGCCTTGACCCAGGAGTATTTCTTGTCCGTATCCAGGAATTCGTAGGGCGGCTGGGGGCCATTGTAACGCGCTTCCGATTCGCCGTCCCAGGGATGGAGACCCTTGCCCTGGCCGCCTGAGTACTCGTACCAGGAATGGTCCACATATTCCGCCACCTTGCCCTGGTCCAGCGGAAGCACCTTGGCGATGTTCTTGTCCAGGATGGCGCCCTGGGGAAACCAGAGATTGCCCGCCGCATCGGGGAACTCGCCGTAGCAGAGGAAATTGCCCACACCCTCGCCGATGGCCGCCCAGTCCTTGTAGAAGGAAGCGACCGCCAGAAGATCCGGGATATAGACCTTTTCCACGAAATCCTGGGCCTTTTTCAGCAGGCGCTTGATCTCCATCAGCTTGTCGGCGTTGAGGGCGTTCTGGGAATCGGGATCGATGGGAATCGACATCCCTCCCACCAGGAAGGTCTGGGGATGGGGGTTCTTGCTCCCCAGGATGGCGTGGATCTTGATAACGTCCTTCTGCCACTCCAGGGCCTCAAGATAGTGGGCCGTCGCCATCAGGTTGGCCTCGGGGGGGAGCTTGTAGGCCGGATGGCCCCAGTAGGCGTTGGCAAAGGGACCGAGACGGCCCGAAGCCACAAAGGATTTGAGCTTGTCCTGCACGGACTTGAAGTAGGTGGTGGAGTTGTTGGGCCAGTCGGAAAGGGAGGCGGCAAGGGCCGACGTCTTGGCCGGGTCGGCCTTGAGGGCCGAGGTGATGTCCACCCAGTCCAGGGCATGCAGGTGGTAGAAATGGATGACATGATCCTGCACGTTCTGGATGCCGATGATGATGTTCCTGATCAACTGGGCGTTGGGAGGAATCTGGATCTTGAGGGCGTTCTCCACGGCCCGGATGGAGGCGATGGAGTGCACGGTGGTGCAGACGCCGCAGAAACGCTGGGTCCAGAACCAGGCATCCCGGGGGTCGCGCCCCTTGAGGATTTTTTCAATGCCGCGAAACATGGTGCTGGAACTCCAGGCATCGGCAATCCTGCCGTTTTTGATCTCGGCCTCGATGCGAAGATGTCCTTCAATCCTGGTGATCGGGTCAACTACTATCTTGGCCATTGCCTATCCCTCCCTGGTTTCGTCGCTGGGTTCTTTGTCTTTGCGCAGGGCGTTCAGCGCACCGTGGACGGCAAAGGCCGCCGCGGCGCCGGCCGCCAGGCCGATACCGATCTTGTCGGCAGTATGCTCGATGCCGAAGCCGGGCACGTTGGGCAGACGTTTATACAGAGGGCCCATGGTATCCCAGAAACCGGGCTCGGAACAGCCGATGCAGCCGTGGCCGCTGCCGACCGGCCAACTGGTCTTGTCGTTGTAGCGCTGGGTAGGACAATTGTGGAACGTGGCAGGCCCCTTGCACCCCATATGGTAGAGACAGAACCCCTTGCGATGCCCCTCGTCCCCCCAGTGCTCCACGTACTGGCCGGCATCGAAATGGGGACGGCGCTCGCAGTTGTCGTGGATGCGTTTGCCGTAGGCGAACAGCGGCCGGCCGTGGCCGTCCAGGGCGGGAATCTTGCCGAATACCAGATAATGCACCACGGTGGCGGTCAGATTGTCGGCATTGACCGGACAGCCGGGCAGGTTGATAACCGTTGCACCGGGTACCGCCTCCCTGACGCCGACGGAACCGGTGGGACTGGGCACGGCAGCCCCGATGCCGCCGTAGGAAGCACAGGTGCCCACCGCGATGGTCGCCAGGGCGCCGCCGCAGACCTGGCGCGCCCGGTCAAGGTGCGACTTGCCGGCGACGCATCCGTAAACGCCGCCGTCCTTCATGGGGATCGACCCCTCGACCACGCAGATATATTTCCCCTTGTAATCGCTGATGGTCTTTTCCAGGGCGGCATCGGCCTGATGTCCGGCGGCGGCCATGATGGTTTCGTGATAATCGACGGAAAGGATATCCAGGACTATCTCCGCCACGGTCGGGTTGGCGGAACGCAGCAGCGCCTCCGTATCCCCGGCGCAATCCTGGAACTCCATCCAGACCAGCGGCGGGCGCTTGACCTCGTCCAGGGCCTGGGCCACCTTGGGAGCGAATGTGGCCGGCAGGGCCATGGCCGCTGTCATAGCGGAGCAGAACTTGAGAAAATCGCGCCGGGAAACTCCCCGCTCCCTGAGCATCTCTCCCACGGAGTACTCGCCACCGCTGTAATCACGTTCTACCGAACCGGTTTTCGCGTCGTCATCCTGCTGACTCATTAGCAACTCCTTTCTATGCTGGAATGCCTTGCGTACGATTATCACGGGCAGGAAACAAAAAAATCGTTGTCAGTATAATATAAAATCGTTCTATTGCAACTTATTTTTCAAACGTTGTTACAAAATATCAAACAAAAAACGGCTGCCAAGGGCAGCCGCTAAAACATACTAACTTTCATGACATTTTCTTCAAAACACCGTTCCAACGCATTCCCCCCTGAAAAAAATGGCTGCTGAGGCAACGCTGTTCATAATGTTTTTAATTTTACTACGCTAACTCAGGGGCGCAACCTGCTTTTTTTCTTTTGTTTCAGGGACTCCCTGAGACGCCTGGCGGCCCGCTCGATAATCGTTTGATGGCTGCCGGCGGGAGAAGCGTCGGCGACGGGCATGCGCTGGATATAGCCGCCGTCCTGCTGCATATCCCAGACCGAGCATTGGTCGGTTATATGGATATCGAAGATGGCCCGCAACTCGCTGGCAAGTTCCGGGGATTCCACCGGGCAGAGCACCTCGACGCGCGCCTCAAGATTGCGCTTCATGGCGTCGGCCGAGGCGATGAAGTATTCATCCGCGCCCCCATTCCTGAAATAATAGAGGCGGGAATGTTCCAGAAAACGACCCACAATGCTCATGACGCGGACATTTTCGGAAAGTCCGGGGATGCCGGGGCGGAGCCGGCAGGTGTCGCGCACCACCAGGTCGATCTTCACCCCGGCTTGGGATGCGCGGTAGAGCGCTCTTACGATGTCGCCGTCTTCCAGGGCATTCATCTTGAACTGGATCAGCCCGCCCCCCTTTTGGCGATGCAGCTCGATTTCCCGCTCGATCCGCGACAGGAGTGCTTTCTTCAGCATGCGGGGGGCCGGCACGATCTTCTGATAGTTCCGTTTCGCCATAAAACCGGTGGTCAGGTAGTTGAAAAGTTCCGTCACATCCTGGCCAATGGCCTGGTCGCAGGTCAACAGGCCAAGATCGCAGTAGATGCGCGCAGTTTCCGCATGGTAGTTGCCGGTGCCTACGTGTACGTATCTCCGCAGCCCGTTGTAGTCCTGGCGCACCACCAGGATTACCTTGCAATGGGTTTTGAGCCCGACCACGCCGTAGGTTACATGGATGCCGGCCTCTTCCATGCGTTCCGCCAGCCGGATATTGGCCGCCTCATCGAAACGGGCCTTGAGTTCCACCACCACCGCCACCTGCTTGCCGTTCTTGGCCGCCAGCACGAGGGAATCGATGATTCGCCCCTGGGCGGAGGTGCGGTAGAGGGTCATCTTGATGCCGCGCACCTTGGGGTCGGTGGCCGCTTCCCGCAGAAAACGCTCCACCGACGAGGAGAAAGATTCATAGGGGTGCTGCAGGAGGATCGACCCGTTGTCGCGGATGATGTGGAACATGTTGCGAGGCGTCTGCAACTGGGGATGTTCGATGGGGTAATGGGGCGGATCATGAAGCCGGGCATAATCAAGGCCCGCCAGTTCGAACAGGTCGCGCATGGCCAGAAGGCCGGGTACTTCAAAGACATCGTTCTCTTCATCCAGTTCCAGTTCGGCCGCCAGGCGGCCGCGATGCAGCGGGTCCATGCCGGTGCCGGTCTCCAAGCGCACGATCGGGGCGAACTTGCGCTCCTTCAATTCGGACTCGATCATGGCCATCAGATCGTCGGCCTCTTCTTCGTCCTTCTCCGTATTGGCGTTGCGGGTCACCCGGAATATCTCGCAACTGACGATATTCATGCCGGGAAAGAGCATGTCCAGGTTGTTCATCATCACGTCTTCCAGGCAGACGAAATGATCCCCTTTCCCCACCCGGATGAAACGGGGCGTGCCCAGGCCGACCGGGACCTTGACCCGTGCCAGGGACACCTCCCGCGACTTGGGATAGCGCAGGGTCACCAGCAGGTTGAGCGACAGGTTGGAAATGAACGGAAACGGATGGGCCGGGTCGATGGACTGGGGAGTCAGCAACGGGAATATATTGGTGGAGTAATGTTCGCGAATCCGTATTTTCTCTTTTGCCGTCAGATCCCCATAGGACTCTATGGCAATGCCCTTTTCCTCCAGCAAAGTGCACAGATGGCGGAAAAGCTGGTCCTTTTTGGCCTCCAGGGCGCGAATGGCGACATGGCATTCCTGCACCTGCCGGCGGGGCGTGCGGCCGTCCAGGGTCAGCTCGCGCATGCCGGCGCCGATCTGCTGTTTGAGGCCGCCGATACGCTTCATGAAGAACTCGTCCAGGTTGGAGCTGACAATGGCGATGAATTTCAGGCGTTCGAGCAGGGGCGTGCGGCTGTCCTCGGCTTCGTGCAGCACCCGCTGGTTGAACTCCAGCCAGGTCAATTCGCGGTTGAGATACCATTGGCTGTCGCCCAGATCGAACACGGGCGCCGCCGCAACGGCCTCGCCCGCGGCCGCAGGCGTTTTCGGTTTCGCCGCCTTGGCCTCGGAGGATTTTTTCCGCGGCGCGTCCGCCGTCCCCGCCTTGACCTGGCCGGCCGCCTTCGCTGATCCGGCCTTCGCTGATCCGGCCTTCGCTGATCCGGCCTTCGCTGATCCGGCCTTCGTGGACCCGGCCTTCGTGGATCGTTTCCTGGTATGAGAAGAAGCTGCCACAATAATCTCCATGAACGGGGGGTAAGAGCTTATTCGTAAATAATTGCCGCGAGGACCGCGCCAGGATTTGCGGCGGATTTGACCTGGCCGATTGAGCAAAACCGCAAGCGTAGCAGTGCAACGTTGAGGATTTTGCGATTGAGGCCGGGGTAAAAATGCCGTGAAGACTGGATGCGGGACCGCAAAACTTATTTACGAACAAGCTCTAAATCTTGCCTCCGTGATATTACATCATTTTTAAGACTTGGCAACAGGCGTTAATAGGGCACCGCAAGACTCTTGCAAAAGTCTTGCAACCGACTCCCCCTCCCTTGACGGGAGGGGGTTGGGGGGTGGGTGAAGCTGCAACATGCAGATTTCATAGCAAACTCCCCCCACCCTAACCCTCCCCCGCAAGGGGGGGAGGGAAGTTTTTGGACTTTCTCAAGATGCTAACGCGTTAATCCGGTTTGCCTCGACGGCGCCGCTTGTGGTAGATTTTATTAACTATGCGACGACTCAACCCGCCACAGCAACAGGCTGTCAACCATACCGAAGGCGCTTTACTGATACTCGCCGGCGCAGGTTCCGGCAAAACCCAGGTCATCACGACCCGCATCGTTCACCTGCTCAGGGACAAACGGATACCGGCCGACAACATCCTGGCCGTGACCTTTACCAACAAGGCCGCCCGGGAGATGAAGGAACGCGTCGGCGCCATGGCCGGCACAACTGCGGACGGGATCGTCATCTCCACCTTCCATTCCCTGGGGGTGCGCATCCTGCGGCGCGACATCCGGGGGATCGGCTTCAAGCCCAACTTCTCCATATACTCCTCGTCAGACCAGGCCGGCGTCCTGCGCCAGGCCATGCGCGACCGGGACATCGACCCGAAGCAATGCGACCCGGACCTGATCCTGTGGAAAATATCCGGCCTCAAGAACCGCCTGATCGGGCCGGACGGCTTCCAACCGGCCCGGGACGACAAACTGGAACTGGCAACGGCCGCCGTGTATCCCCGCTACCAGGAACTCCTCAAGAGCTTCAACGCCATCGATTTCGACGACATCATCATGCTCTCGGTCAGGCTGCTGCAAAACAACGCCGCCATCCTGAAGCACTGGCAGGAACGCTTCCGCTACATCATGGTGGACGAATACCAGGACACCAATGCCTCCCAGTACCTGCTCATATCCCTTTTGGCCGAAAAATACGGCAACATTTGCGTGGTGGGGGATGACGACCAGTCCATCTACGGCTGGCGCGGGGCCGAGGTGCGGAACATCCTCAATTTCGAGCATGACCACCCCGGCTGCCGGGTCATCAAGCTGGAGCAGAACTACCGCTCCACCAGTTCGATCCTGGATGCGGCCAACAGCGTCATCAGGAACAATCCGCTCCGCGCCGACAAGGCCCTCTGGACGGCCGGCGGACAGGGACGCGGGATCGACCTGATCGTGGCGGCCGACGAGGAGGAAGAGGCCGCCAGGGTGGTTGACGGCATGATGCTGGAGCAGTTCCGGAACAAACTCGCCTGGGCCGATTTCGCCGTGCTGTACCGCTCCAACGCCCAGAGCCGGGCCTTCGAGGAAAAACTGCGCATGGAGCGCATCCCCTACGTGGTGGTGGGTGGCCAGCAGTTCTACGAACGCAAGGAGGTCAAGGACGCCGTGGCCTACCTGCGGGTCATCGACAATCCCGGCGACGAGGCATCCCTCGTCCGCATCATCAATTTTCCCCGCCGGGGCATCGGCGACACCACCATGGTCCGCCTCAACCAATGGTCCCTGGAGCACAACGTCGGACTGTTCGAGACCCTGGGCCGGGTGGCGGAGATCGCCGGCATCACCGAATCGTCCAAAAAAACGGTCGAGGCCTTCCACAGGATGATGAAGGAGATCATCGCCGGTTTCAGCCGCATCAACATGGGCGCCCAGGTCAATGCCCTGTTCAACCGCCTGCGCATCGAGGACGAGCTGTACCGGACCCTGAACGACGCCTCCCAGGCCCGCAAACGGATCGAGAACATAGAGCAGGTGGTCAACTCCCTGGCCATCTTCGAGGCCCAGACTCCCAGGGCCACCCTGTCTGCATTCCTGGAGCGCATATCCCTGATGGACGAGGAAAAATCGGAGGACGACAAGGAGCACGGCCACAACAGCGTCACCCTCATGTCCCTGCATTCCAGCAAGGGGCTGGAATTCAACCATGTCTACCTGGTGGGCATGGAGGAGGAGTTGCTGCCCCACAAACGCTCCATGGAGGAGGACCCGGCATGCGCCGAGGAGCGGCGGTTATGCTACGTCGGCATCACCCGCGCCCGGCAGCACCTCACCATCTCCCGCTGCCTGACCCGCCGCAAGTTCGGCGTTGTGGAAGAGCGCAAACCGAGCCGCTTCCTGGCCGAGATACCGGAACATCTGCTGATCGGCGCCACGGACAGCGGCGGGGAAGGCCACCAGGGAGAGAAAGTGGACCTGGCGGCGGACTTCTTCGCCAGGATGCTGGGGGAATAACCGGTGATCAGTGATCGGT
>Ga0187771_10000534_pt1 | contig 23662 bp, 17 predicted proteins | sample 0116_SJ02_MP15_1_FD_133139 | JGI IMG/M metagenome (GOLD analysis project Ga0187771, IMG submission 133139) | Tropical peat soil microbial communities from peatlands in Department of Meta, Colombia - 0116_SJ02_MP15_10_MG | ecosystem: Environmental > Terrestrial > Soil > Wetlands > Peat | place... | reverse complement strand
GGTTTTTTACCTGAAAATCCCGCTTTTTACGATTACCTGTCCGCCTATGAGTATCTCCGTTTCGTGGGCAAGACGTTCAGGATGCCGGAAGCCCTCTTGTCCCGCAGGATGGACGAAACATTGAAGCTTCTTGAACTCTGGGACTCCTGCAAGCGGCCCATGCGCGGCTACAGCAAGGGGATGGTGCAGCGGGTCGGCCTGGCTCAGACCATGATTCACGATCCCGATCTGTATATCCTGGACGAGCCGATGAGCGGCCTCGACCCCATCGGCAGGGCGTTGGTGAAGGATATTATCCTGGATTTGAAGAAGCGGGGCAAGAGTGTCTTCTTCAGCACCCACATCACCGATGATGTGGAGAAGGTGTGCGACAGGGTAGGGGTGATTGTCAAAGGGAAGCTGGAGGCCCTGGACAGCGTCGAGAACATCGTGCGGAAAGGTATCGAGGGGTACACCGTCCAGACCAGGCAGAGCCACGGGGATCATGGCGCACTGGGAAGCTTCGGCACCATGGGCAAAAATGAAACCTTTGCGGAGTACTTCGTGCCGGTCGCCCGGTTCAATGAATTCATTGCCCTGGCCGGGCAACATTCCATAGATATCACGCTGGTTGAAACGAAACGCAGGGGCCTGGAAGCATTTTTCCTGGATGTTGTTGAACACAAAAAGGAATAAGCGCCGGTGTTTTACAGCTCAGCGAGTTTACGTAGATAAGGCGCTGTCTTAATTCTCAAGTCGGGATAGTCTTTATCGACCAGGTCGAAATAGTATTGGGCCATTTCCCGGTTGCCCCGCTGAAAGTAGCACACCGCTGTCCAGAAGCGGGATGATGCATACAATTCGTGTTCCTGTGGCGAGATTCGCCCAAACCAGACAAGAGCCTCTTCGGTGTCATGAACAGCCATGTTCAATGCGCCCATTTCGGCCAACAGGATTCCTTCCCAGGGCTTTAGTGCCAAGGCCTGCCGTACGCATGCCATGGCTGCCTGCCAATCCTTCCGGTGGTGGTAGATTTTTGCCATGGAAAACAATGCCTGCCAATCGTTGCTGTCCCGCTTCCTGATCTCCTGGTAGTTCGTCAGCGCTTCATCCAGCATTTCATATCGCAACAGCCTGTCAGCCAGCTTGCGCCGCAAAGCCAGGTCGCCGGGATTTCTCGATACCGATGCCCGCAATGCCTCAAGTTCCGGTTTCAGTTTCGGATATATGAACAGACCCATGAGGAATGAGGACTTGAACCTAAATAAGTTGGTATCCGCTTCGGTTGAATCCAGTACGTTTTGGTATTCCGTCAAGGCCGATTCGTAATTGCCTGTTTTTGCATACGATATTCCCATGAAATAATGGGCTGCACAACTCTGGTCATTTATTGCCACGGCTTTCTTGAAGTAGTCGATTGCCTCTTCGAAATGGTTCGCCCGAAAGGCGATCATACCGTGCTTGAGTTCATAGTCAGGTTTGGAAGGATCGAGCCGGTATGCCTGTTGAAGAAGTTCAAAGGCTTTATCGTAGTGTTTTTCCTTAAAGTACAGATACCCAAGATTTGCGTACCCTTTTGCGACACGTGGCGCTCTTCGTATCATGGTGGTGAAAAGGGTTTTCTCGTCCTTCCAGATGGTATTCTCATGAAATGCCACCACAGATAGTATTGCCAGATAACATATACCGGCAATTTTAAGCCAGGTGGCATGCCGGAGTGTTACCGTTCCATAGAGGAGAATCGAGATGGCAAAACAGAAGATATATGAAGGGAGATACGCATATCTGTCGGCAACCACCGGTTCCGTCGGCATGAGATTGAGCACCGGTATCAGCGTTATGTAAAACCAGCAGAGGCTGAATAACAGGTATGGATGTTTCGGGCGGGTTTTCCATGCATACAGGAAGATGAGCAGGGTGGCGCCCAGGGCGGCGCATGCCGGAACACTCGCAAAGCTTTTGGCAAAGGGCGCATCGTATTCCGGCGCAAGATTGAACGGAAAGAGAAGTTTGCAGAGATAAAAATAGGGAATTTGTACGGCGGTTGCCAGCTTTGTCGGCAGACTGTATGCGCCGAATTCAATGAGATTCGGTTTTATGACATAGGTGTGGCGCGCAACCGAGCTGATCAAATGAAATGACATCCATCCCATAAGCAGGAACGGAATGGGTTGGAGCAGCCTTGCGGGCCATGTTTTGCCGTTTTTGCGGGAGAGTGTGATGAGTAGCAGGACGACAGGAAGAGTGACGGAGGTGGCTTTTGAATAGAGGGCAAGCAGACAGCAGAAGAGCGATGTGCAATATAACAGTATTTTCCTTCGAGTATGTTCCGAACGTTCGAACCTGAGATAGGAGTAAATGGTCAAGAAAAAGAAAAGACCCGAGAGCAGGGCATTGCGCTGCATGATAAAGCTTACGACCTGGCTGTGGATCGGGTGGACGATATAGAAAAGAGCTATCAAAAACGAAATCCGGCGCGTATCTTCCGTTGGTTCGTTTCGGCCGGCGTCTTTTTGCAATGGATGTAACAGCTCGAAACTCAAAAAATAACAGATGATTCCTGTTAAAAGGTAAATGACAAGGTTTGAAAGATGAAACCCGGCGGGGTCTTCTCCCCATAGCAAGTAGTCGATCGCATAGGTGATGTCGCGCACGGGAAGGTACTCGACGCCGTTTGCCGGGCTGAACGGCGTAAAGAATATCTTCCAGGTGTCGAAGTATTGATATGCAGGGTTCCCGACAATGAGAATCTTGTCATCATAGACAAATTCATTTTTCAGGGAGTTTCCGTAGACCAGGATGGTGATGATCGACAGGGCAAAAATAGACATCGTGTGGAATAGAACCGATTTGTCAAAATTCCAGGCGCTTTTTCCCGGAATCTTACCCGGCTCTGTTTTACTCTCGTTCAGGCGGAGTTGACTCACTTCGCTCCCTCATTCCTACCTTTTCCAGTCATGATGCTTAACGCTTCCGCAAGCTCATTGATCCGGTACGGTTTGACCATTGCGCCGCAAAACCCGTATTCTTCATAGTGGGCCATGATCGGGTCGTTGGAGTATCCGCTGGAGACAATCAGGCGTGCTCCCGGATCGAACTCGAGTATCTTCCTGGCCATCTCCCCGCCTCCCATGCCGCCCGGCACGGTCAGGTCCAGGATGACGGCATCGAACGGCATGCCCGATTCATGTGCCGTTTCATACTCTGAAACGGCTTCTTCGCCGTTGGTGCAGGTCGTTACCCGATATCCCAGGTGATGAAGCATATTACGGGCAAGATCGAGAATCATCTCGTCGTCGTCCATGACAAGTACGGAGCCGCCGGCCGGACCGGAGGATGTCTCGGTGTCGAGTTTTACGCCGGTCTCGACCGCCGGCTCTCCGGTAGAGGGGAGATGGATTGTGAAGGTTGCCCCTTTACCGACGTCGGAAGTGACGGAGATATGGCCGCCGTGCCTGGTGATGATCGAATATACCGACGAGAGCCCCAACCCCGTACCGCCTGATTTCGTGGTGAAGTAAGGATCGAAAATCTGTTTCAGTTCTTCATCCGTGATGCCGCACCCTTCATCGGAAAATGACAGTCTGATATAATCCCCCGGCGTCAGCCCCAGGGCATTCACGCCGGCCAACGGGGCGTTTCCGGCCTCCACGGTCAGCTTCCCGCCGCCCGGCATGGCCTGTACGGCATTGATGATGATATTGTTAAAGGCCTGATTGAGCTGGCCCGCGTCCGCCTCGACGATGTGCAGGTCGGCAGCCATATGGATGTCGGCTGCCACTTTGGTTCCCCGCAATACCAACGAAATCGATTCATCCACGAGCCGTTGCATGGAAACCGGTTTCTTGACCGGTTCGCCCCCCTTGGCGAAAGTCAGCAACTGGCCTGCCAGTTCGGCGGCCCGCTGCGTCGCCTTTTCCGCTTGTTCCAGCAGGGAGCGGGACTTGTGCGACTTCTCCAGGAACATCTGGGCAAAGGAGATGTTGCCCAGGATACTCGTGAGAATGTTGTTGAAATCATGGGCGATTCCTCCGGCCAAAAGCCCCAGGGATTCGAGCTTCTGCACCTTGAGGAGTTCATGCTGGATGTATTCGCGCTCAGTGATGTCGGTGAAAATGACCAGGGTGCGGCGACGTATCATCTTGGTGTTGATGATGACATGCCGGACCGTGCCATTTTTGCACGTAATCTTTGCTTCCCTTGGAGGGACCAGTACGCCTTTCGCCAGTTCCACCAAGCCGTTAGTCCATCGTGAAACCATCAGATTGCGGTAATCCGGATCGGGATAGGCCTTCTGAAACCATTCATCGGACGTCGGGATATCTTCGATGGCGTACCCGAACAGATCCACGAAGTTGCTGTTCACATATTCGATAAATCCCTGGTCGTTCGTCAGCACGACCCCCACCGGCATCGCCTCTATGAGGAGCCTCAGGGTCTGCTCACTTTCCCGCAATAGCTCTTCCGCATGTCTGCGCTCCGAAATATCCCGGGCAATGTTGAGAAGGCAGGGAACCCCTTCAATATCGATGCGGCGCGCCGACATCTGGCCTATTATGATCGTGCCGTCCTTCTTTCTGAACTCGGCCTCATAGTTTAGCATAATCCCATGGTCATTGAGTTCCCGAACCAGGCGCGCCCTCTCTTCCGGATTGACCCAGATGTCCAGTTCGAGGGAAGATTTGCCGACCACTTCTTCCGGCAGGTATCCGGTAATGGCGGTAAATCCTTCGTTCACCTCAAGGTAGACACCGTCATCCAACCGGTTGATATTGATCGAATCCGGTGAGATACGGAAAGCGGTGGAAAATTTTTCTTCGGAGAGTCGGAGTTTTTCTTCGGCATGTTTGCGGTCCGATATGTCACGGACCATGGCCAGGATTGTGCCTTTGTCATCAAGTGTCAACCTGCACAGGGTCACTTCCGACGGGAAACAGGTGCCATCCTTTCTTTTGCTGACCCATTCAAATGCCTGGGGGACGCCGGCCAACGCGCGATTCAGCCAATCAAGGGCCTCCTTGCCGGAGTAAGGCGAAACATTGCTACTGATATCGCTAACGTCCAACGACAGTAGTTCTTCGCGGCTGTAGCCGAACATGCCGCAGGCGGTTCGGTTGACATCAATGACTCGGCCGTTTCCAGCATCGTTGATGAAGACCGCGTCATGCATGTTGTCGTAGAAAGTCCGGAACCGTTCCTCGCTTGTGCGCCCGAGATGCTTTGCTTCGAGCGCGCTGATGACGTAACGGGCAATGAGGTGATAAAGGAGTGCTGCGGTGACGAAGACAAAAATGAAGCCCTTGTAGATGGAGATGCGCGCAATAATGACTGGATTATCGACGAGCAGGCCCAGGGCCGAATCGGACAGGAAAATCCAGAGCAGGCTGAATATGGTATAGATTCCTACAACCTTGAATACTTGCCGTCGTTCTTTGGTACCGAAAAGTGCTTGTACCACAATGGCCTCCCATGCAAACCGGCTGACAAAGGTCACTGTTTTATTGTTTTGCCACGAGAGAATCAGATAAATTGCATCTACATATCCCTAAAGAAAACTGATAACAACGTATTCGCACGGGTCGAAGACCTTTTCGACCTAGAATGACAGTATCCCATATCTCCGATTAAAAATCACCGGTTTTCCTCAATAAAGCGTCCATCCTCTTGACTTGCCGGATACTTGGGGGTACAAATAAAAATTATTTTCATTTGATTGGGACGTCTTTATGGACTATGAACAGGGACAGGCGCTTCTTAAACGCCTGAAGCTGAAGGTCACGCCCAAACGGCTGGAGGTCTTGAGCTGTCTGGGAAAAGAACCGCAGTACCTCTCTGCCGATGAGGTCTGGCAACGTATCAAGCTCAGGGTTGTCAGCATCGGATTGCCCACAGTGTACCGTATTCTCGATGAACTGGTGGCGGCCGGCGTCATTACCCGCATCTTCCTGGCCGACCGTAAGCTGTACTATTTTCTCTGTGCCAATCAGGAACACCATCATCATTTCGTCTGTGAATCCTGCCGGCGAGTTGAAGATCTGGAACAGTGCGTCCTCGGAGAGGGGGCGCTTGAGACGGTCCAGCGTTCCGGCGGCCAGGTAACATCCCATATTCTGCAGATCAACGGGGTGTGCGGCGCATGCAGCGGTTCCCATCGGGAGGCAATGGTATGTCGGGCGGCATAGTCAGGACCGAGCGGCTCTGTTGCAGTTACCGGACGGGCAGGGTGTTGGAGGATATCACCATCTCGGTCGAGGCGGGCGATTATGTCGGTATTGTCGGTCCTAACGGCTCCGGCAAGAGTACGCTCGTGCGGGTTCTGCTGGGCTTGTGCGCCGTCAGCGGCGGCAGCGCCTCCCTGTTCGGCGTGCCGTGCAACCGTTTCAACGCCTGGGGCCGGGTCGGATATCTCCCCCAGAGTCTGCATCTGCTCAACCCCCTGCTCCCGGCGACGGTGGCGGAAACGGTTGGCCTGGGCCTGCTATCGCTGAAGCGTTTTCCCCGCCGGCTGACCCACGGAGATAGGGAAAAAGTTGATGCGATACTTGAGCAATTGGATATTTACCCCATAAGATCACGATTGATAGGCGAACTTTCCGGTGGTCAGCAACAACGGGTCCTCCTGGCCCGGGCACTGGTCAATAACCCTGATCTGGTGATTCTGGACGAACCGACCGCTGCCCTAGATCCCGAGATGCGCGAACGTTTTTACGCCCTGATCGGTGAGATCAACCGTCTCCAACGCGTCACCGTGCTGCTGGTGACCCATGACACCGGCGCCATAGGAAAATTCGCCTCCAAGATGCTCTATCTGGACAAGCGCATGCTGTTCTACGGCAATTTTGAAGAGTTCTGCCGCTCAGCGGACATGTCCGCCCTGTTTGGGGAACACTCTCAACACTTGATGTGTCACCGGCATTGACTACCATGAATATGATGGAAATCCTCTCATATGGGTTTATCCAGCGGGCGCTTCTGGCAGGGACATTGATTGCCGTGCTCTGCTCGGTGCTGGGCGTGTTCCTGGTGCTGCGGCGGCTTTCCCTGATCGGAGACGGTCTGGCGCACGTCACTTTCGGCGGCACGGCCATTGCCCTGTCGCTCAAGCTCTATTCGGCTTCGGCGCTGCTGGTGTCGCTGCCGGTCGTGCTGCTCTCGTCCCTGGGCATCCTCAAACTGACGGAAAAAGCGCGCCTGGGAGGCGATAGCGCCATCGGCATCGTTTCGGCGTTGGGAATTTCGGCCGGCATCATCCTGGCAAGCGTGGGGGGAGGGTATAATGTCGATCTTTTGAGCTACCTGTTCGGCAACATCCTCTCCATAACTTCCCAGGAGGTCGGCATCGCCCTGGTGCTGTTCTGTGTGGTTCTGCTGCTCCTGTACCTGTTTTTCAACGACCTGTTCGCCATTGCTTTCGATGAGGAACTGGCGCGCGTCTCCGGCATACGGACCACGACGATCAATGGGGTCCTGGTGCTGTTGACGGCTTTGTCGGTCGTCCTGGCGATGAAGTTGGTGGGGATCATGCTGATCTCATCGCTTCTGATCGTGCCGGCGGTATCGTCCCTGCAACTGGCCCGCAGCTTCAAGGCCTGTGTCGCCCTGGCGGCCCTCCAGGGAGGGGGGTCGGTCGTGGCCGGCATCTTCCTGTCGTTTGCCGCCAATCTCCCCACCAGCGCAATGATCGTGCTGATAAATCTGTTCTTTTTCGGTCTCGCCTTCCTGGCCCGGCGCTACGTCAGCCACCGGTCCAACAACAGATAGCCTGATTAGAACGAATCTCCCGTTACTGTCATTCCGGCAGGCTTTAAGCCGGAATCCAGATTTTTAACTGATTGAAATAACATGGATCCCCGATAGAACCATTCGGGGATGACATCTTATAGCGGGAGATCTGTGCTAATCAGGACAGATAGTTACATTGTAGGGGCGCCGCTTGCCGCGCCCGCCTGAGGCTGAAGCGCTTCGGCGCGCAAGCCCGATTTTACCGGCATGAACAACTGGGTGCGGCAAGCGGCGCCCCTACGTTAAGCCTGCGACAGGGCGGAGCAAGCGTCATCCCGACAGCCCGAATGTCACACCGACAAAGCAATCAATTGACTTTACAGGTATTAATTGCGTATAAAGTATAATTTGCCATGAACGAGAAATTTCTCTTTATTGAAACCTTCGGTTGCCAGATGAATGTGAACGATTCCGAGCGGATTGTCACCATGATGGCCGATTTGGGGTATGCGCCGACCGTCACGCCGTCGGATGCGGACATGATCCTGCTCAATACCTGCAGCGTCAGGGGAGGGGCGGAGGAAAAGGTCTACAAGCGTCTCAGCCATCTCCGCAGCCTGAAAAAGACGAAGAACAGTCTTATCCTCGGGGTCGGCGGCTGCGTCGCCCAGCAGGAAGGCGAGCAGTTGCTGGCGAAATTCCCCTGGCTGGACCTGGTATTCGGCACCCACAACCTGCACCTGCTTCCCGATATGGTGCGTGGTGCGGAATACGGCGAGCGACGTTGCGAGACTACCTTTATCGATAACGAACAACGCCTCGACCTTTTTCCTCCGGTCAAGGGCGCCAGCCGTTTAAGCCGTTTCGTGACTGTCATGCAGGGGTGCGACAACTATTGTTCCTACTGCATCGTTCCGTATGTGCGGGGCCGGGAAATCAGCCGGCGGTCGGCCGATATCCTCGACGAAGTCAGGCGGCTTGCCGACGACGGCGTCCAGGAGGTCGTACTGCTGGGCCAGAACGTCAACTCCTATGGTTTGAAATCCGCCGGCGAGCCGGATTTTGCCCGCCTCATCAGTATGATCGCCGGGGTGGAGGGGATTCGCCGTATCCGTTTCACCACCTCCCATCCCAAGGACATGTCCGATGAACTGATCGCATGTTTTGCTGATCTGCCAAAGCTCTGCGGCCAGATTCACCTGCCCGCCCAGTCCGGCAGCGATACGGTGCTGTCCCGCATGAACCGCGGCTATTCCCGCGCAGCGTATCTGGACAGGATTGGCGCCCTCAACAGGGCCAGGCCCGGCATCGCCGTCACCGGTGACATGATCGTCGGGTTCCCGGGAGAGAGCGAGGAGGATTTCGGGCAGACCCTTAGCCTGATGGAAGAGGTCCGCTATGCCGACCTTTTTTCCTTTGTGTATTCGCCGCGCCCCGGCACCAAGGCAGCAGACCTGCCGGAGGAACTTTCCCGCGAACGGAAACTTGAGCGCCTGGAGCGCCTGCAGGAGTTGCAAAGACGTATCACCCGCGAGATCAACGAATCGTATCTTGGCACCCTCCAAGCCGTAATGGTGGAGGGGGAGGGGAAACGTCCCGGCCAGGTTTCCGGCAGGGCGGACAGCGGCCGGATTGTCAATTTCTCCGGTGATCCGGCCTTGATAGGGAGCTTCGTCACGGTTCGCGTTGTGGCGGCCTACCAGAACTCGCTTTTGGGAGAGTTACAGTAAAAACCGCAACCGTAAAATCTGCCACAGAGACACGGAGACACAGAGATAAGCGGGAAAAACCAATACGGACGGACGGGGTAAGAGCGTTTTTCAGGTTTTTACAAAACCTGATCGGCACTGATCTCCTGCTATAAAATGTCATCCCCGAATGGTTCTATCGGGGTTCCATGTTATTTTATTCAGTTAAAAATCTGGATTCCGGCTTAAAGCCTGCCGGAATGACAGTAGCGGGAGATTAATTCTAATCAGGTTACAAAATAATTTGGTTCAAGACGTTATCCCGTTCATCATGTTCATCCCTGTAATATTCGTTTGTTTTTGCATTTGAATTTCTCCGTGTCTCTGTGTCTCCGTGGCAGAAGTTAATTCGAATTTGAGAGGCAATCATGTCCACTGAAGCGACGCCGGCGCCGGCAGCCAACAATTTCCTGCGCACCATCATCGACGACGATCTGAAAAACGGCAAACACACCTCCATTGTCACCAGATTTCCGCCGGAACCGAACGGTTACTTGCACATCGGCCATGCCAAGTCCATCTGTCTCAATTTCGGGCTGGCGCGGGATTTCGGCGGCCGTTGCCACCTGCGTTTCGACGACACCAACCCTGTCAAGGAGGAGATGGAATACATCGACTCCATCAAGGAGAGCGTCCGCTGGCTCGGGTTCGACTGGGGCGCCCATCTTTATTACGCCTCGGAATATTTCGAGCAGCTCTATCAATGGGCCGAGTACCTGATCCAGCTGGGCAAGGCCTATGTGGAGGACCTTTCCGCCGATGAGATTCGCGCCCATCGCGGCACCCTGACCGAACCGGGCAAGGAAAGCCCCTGGCGCAGCCGCTCCGTTGACGAGAACCTTGACCTGTTCCGCCGCATGCGGGCCGGAGAGTTTCCCGACGGGGCCAAGGTGCTCCGGGCGAAGATCGACATGGCCTCTCCCAACATGAACCTGCGCGATCCGGTGCTGTACCGTATCATTCACGCCAGCCACCCCCATGTGGGCGATGCCTGGTGCATCTATCCCATGTACGATTTTGCCCATGGCCAGTCGGATGCCATCGAAGGCATCACCCATTCCATCTGTACCCTGGAGTTTGAAGACCACAAACCGTTGTACGAATGGTTCCTCGACAATCTGCCGGTGCCGAGCCGTCCGCGGCAGTACGAGTTTGCGCGTCTCAACCTGACCTATGCGGTCATGAGCAAGCGCAAGCTCCATGAACTGGTTACCCTCGGCATCGTCAGCGGCTGGGATGATCCTCGCATGCCGACCTTGATGGGCATCAAGCGGCGCGGTTACACTTCCGAATCGGTACGTGCCTTTTGCGAGTTGATCGGGGTCGGCCGCAGCGATTCCTGGATCGACATGTCCATTCTGGAGGAGTGCGTCCGCGCCGACCTGAACGAGCGTGCGCCGCGCGCCATGGCGGTTCTCCGGCCGCTCAAGGTGGTAATCGACAATTACCCCGAGGGGCAGACGGAGGAGTTCGAGGCCGCCAATCATCCACAGAAACCCGAGATGGGCCGCCATAGGGTGGTTTTCTCCCGCGAGTTGTTCATCGAACAGGACGACTTCATGGAAGAGCCGCCCAAGGGCTTCTTCCGCATGACCCCCGGTTCCGAGGTGCGCCTTCGTTACGCCTATATCGTTCGCTGCACCGGCGTGGTCAAGGATGGGAACGGTGCGGTCGTGGAAGTGCATTGCCAGTACGATCCGGCATCGAAAGGCGGTTCGGCTGCCGATGGCAGGAAGATCAAGGGCACGATCCACTGGGTGTCCCGGGCCCATGCCCTGGATGCCGAGGTGCGTCTGTTCGACCGTCTTTTCAGCGATCCGAATCCGGACCGGGGCGGGGCCGACTACAAGCAGTTCCTCAATCCCCTTTCCGTTGAAATCCTCGAATCTGCCAAGCTTGAGGCCGGTCTTGCCGGTGCCGATCCGGAAACCCGTTTCCAGTTTGAACGGCAGGGCTATTTCCGCCAGGACCCCGTCGATTCCAGACCGGGACGACCGGTATTCAACAGGGTCGTCACCCTCAAGGATACGTGGGCCAAAAAGTAACGCATGAAGGAATTATAACCAACATTATGAAAAACAATATTTTTAAATCAGGGTTTGTCTCTATTGTCGGTCGTCCGAACGTGGGCAAATCCACGTTGTTGAACCGCATGCTCGGCGAGAAGATCGTAGCGGTTTCGGACAAGCCGCAAACGACCCGCACCGTTATCCGCGGTATCCTCTCCGATGAGGGAAGCCAGATAGTGTTCGTGGATACGCCCGGCATACATGCCGCCAGAAGCCGCATGAACAGGGCCATGGTGGATGCTGCCTATGGGGCCATTTCGGGCATCGACCTGCTCCTGCTCGTGGTCGATGCCACTGCCCCGCGGGACGACGCCTTTGTGCGCGAGGTGGCTGCCAAGACCGGAGCCCCGGTTTTCCTTGTTCTGAACAAGGTTGACCTTGTGGAGCCCAAGGAGCGTCTCCTGGAACTGATCGCGGGTTTCTCGCGCCTCCATTCCTTTGCCGAGGTGGTGCCGATCTCGGCCCAGGCCGGCAGCAATGTGGAGCGCCTGATAGAGGTGATTCGCGAACGCCTCCCCGAGGGGGTTGCCTACTTTCCCGACGATATCCTTACCGACCAGCCGGAAAAGGTGGTCTGCGCCGAACTGGTGCGCGAAAAGGTGTTTCGCCTGACCGGCGAGGAAGTACCCTATGCAACCGCGGTTGTTGTCGATTCTTTCCAGGAGCGGGAGAATGGCCTGATTGCCATCAGCGCCACCATCCTGGTGGAGAGGGAAGGGCAGAAGGGGATCGTGATCGGCAAGAAAGGGGCCATGCTCAAGAAGATAGGGCAGGCGGCCCGCGGCGATATTGAACGCCTGCTGGGGACCAGGGTGTATCTGGAACTGTATGTCAAGGTTCAGGAACGCTGGACCGAACGGACTGCCGTCCTGAGGGAGCTGGGATACGAATGAAACCAATTGTGGCCATAGTGGGCCGCCCCAACGTGGGCAAATCGACCCTGTTCAACCGTCTGTTGGGGCATCGCCGCGCCATTGTGGACGATACGCCCGGCGTGACCCGTGACCGCAACTATGCTGCCATCAACCGCTTTGAAAAACCGTTTATCCTGATCGACACCGGCGGATTCGAGCCGGTGACCGAGGATCGGTTACTGCAACAGATGCGGGAACAGTCCCGTCTGGCAATGGAAGAGGCCGACGTCATCATCTTTCTGATGGATGCCAGAAGCGGCCTGACCCCTGCCGACGTGGAAGTGGCAGAGATGCTGCGCCGCGTGGCGAAACCGGTCTTTTATGTGGTCAATAAGGTGGACGGCGAAAAGCTTGAGAACGAATCGGCCGAATTTTATTCCCTTGGCGTGGACCGCCTGCATACCATATCGGCCGAGCACAATCGCGGCGTTGTCGGCCTTATCGAGGACCTGCTGGAGGTGTTTCCTCCGGCGGACGCCGGCGAATCCGACGACGAGATCACCCGGATCGCCGTTGTGGGGCGTCCCAACGTGGGAAAATCTTCCCTGGTGAACCGTCTGCTCGGCTTTGAGCGGGTGGTGGCCAATCCAACGGCGGGTACGACCCGCGATTCGGTGGATACCCTCTTTACCTGCAACAAGAAATCATACCTGCTGATCGATACCGCCGGTATCCGGCGCAAGGGCAAAACCACGGAAAAGCTGGAGAAATACAGTGTGGTGGACGCCTTGCGCAGCATCGAGCGGGCCGATGTCGTCCTGGTTGTCCTCAACGCCGAGGAAGGGGTGACGGAGCAGGATGAACGTATTGCCGGATATGTCCACGAAGCCGGCAAGGGGTGCATCTTTGTGGTCAATAAGTGGGATTCCCTGGAAAAAGACAACAGCACCCTTGGGGTCTACGTCGACAAGGTAAGGACCGGTTTCAAGTATCTGGCGTACGCGCCGATTGTTTTCGTATCCGCCAGGACCGGTCAGCGCATCGGCAAGATAATGACCACCGTGGATGACGTCATGGGCCAGTTTGTTCACCGGGTGACGACCTCGGATCTTAACCGTGTCTTTTCCGAGGCCACGGAATCCCATCACGCGCCCCTGGCACACGGCCGCCGGGTAAAATTTTACTTTGCCACCCAGGTTGGCACCCGTCCGCCATCCTTTGTCATCTTTACCAACCAGCCGGAAAGCATACATTTTTCCTATGAGCGGTATATTGTCAACCGGTTCAGGGAAGCATTCGGTTTCAATGGCGTGCCGATCCGGCTCATTTTCAGGGGGCGCGAGAAAAACAGCGCCTCCCGCCGTCCCTTTGCCAAGCGCGAACGTCAAGGATAAAGTCTTTACATTGCCAATGGTGATAGTTTACAATTTGTTTGATTTTTTTACCTATTTTTTCACGTATGCAGGGCTGGTTCCGTATGAGTCTTATCGGCAACCTTGAAGAACTTGGGCTGGAGGAGATTCTTCAACTGATCAGCCTGAGCCGGAAGACCGGCGTGCTTTCCCTCCGCAGCCGGGGACGCGAAGGAACGATCGTCTTCAGGCAGGGCCTGGTGGTCAGGGCGCTTTCCTCGTCGTTTCGCATGGGCCTGGGTGATGTGCTCATCCGGAAAGGCATCATTGGCAAGGATACTCTCCGCAAGGCCCTGGCCCTTCAGCAGGAAAGGGGGAGCAGCGAACTTTTGGGGGAGATTCTGACCAAACGTTTCGCCGTGGCTCCTGAAACCATGGAAGTGGCGGTCCGCGAGCAGATCGAGCAGATTGTGCTGTCACTGTTTGCCTGGTGTGAAGGTACGTTCGACTTCGAAGCCCAGGGGGAGTCGGACGCTTTGGGCAGCTGCATTGCCGATCCGTTGCAGTTTGTGCTCCCGAAAGGGCTGAATCCGCAGTTGCTGGTATTGGCGGCGGGGCAGGCCGCAGGCGAGAGCAACCCAGCCTCTGAAACCAGCCAAGTACTCGACGGCAGTGGCGAACCCGATGAAGAGGAACTTGTCTTCCACGTATCCGACGAGTTCACCGATCTTTCCGGCACTCCTGAAAAGACGGCCAGCCGTCCGTTGGTGATCGTCGACGATGACGGCACGACATTGCAGGCTTTGTCCGGGATGTTGCGTGGTCACGGCTACGAGGTCCACGCCATGACCAGCAGTGAAGATACCCTGATCCTGGTTGACGGACTCTGCCGGACCGGCCGGTTTCCCTCTCTCCTTGTGGATCTGATCATGCCCAGGATGGATGGTTCAGGGGTTCTCGGCGGGATCGAATTGCTGCAACTTCTCCACAACAATTTCAAGGACATCCCGATTCTGGTGATGACCGACTACCATCATGCGGACGCTGAGAAGAAGGTCGGCGATATGGGCTACAACTGTATTATGAAGCCTCATCGCGCCGACTGCCTTTCATCTGAAAAGCTGCAATCTTTTCTGCCGACGCTTCTGGCCGAGCTTCGACGTCTGGAAGCGGAAGCAGCGGTCTGAACTACGGCGGATACAAGCGATGTTGAAACTTCATTAAGCCAACGCTGATCTGCGCTGGTGGGAATATATAGGTGTACGGTGAACAGAAAGACAATACTCATAACGGATGATTCTACGGCGTTACGGACCATGCTGGTGTCCATCATCGAATCCCTCGGCGATTTTCGTATCGTAGAGGCTGCCAATGGTTTCGAAGCCTTGCGCCTTTTGCCGCGGGAACAGGTGGATCTGATTTTCACGGATATCAACATGCCCGACATCAACGGCCTCGAATTGATCAGTTATCTGCGCAATAATCCCAATTACCGGCACATTCCGGTCGTTATCCTCTCCACGGAAGGAAGCCAGAGCGATATTGAAAAGGGGAGATCGCTCGGCGCCAATGAGTATATCGTCAAACCGTTTAATAGCGCTGATCTGAAGAATATCATTCACAAGTATCTCGACTGACGCCAGGGATGACGGACTGCCCCCATGACCGACGATAATCCGCTTTTGAACAAGGCAATACGTGATTTTCTGGCCGAAGCCGAGGAAATTGTCGAACAACTCGGTTCCGAACTGGCCGATCTTGCCGATTCGGCCGACAAGGGAGATATCAATCCTGACCTTTTGAACTCCATTTTTCGGGGTGCCCACTCTCTGAAAGGCCTGGCAGGCATGTTCGGGTTCTCGAGCGTGGCGGAATTATCCCACAACATGGAAAATCTCCTGGACCGGCTTCGGCTCGGCAAGCTTAAGCTCGACGCCGAAGTGATAGCGGTATTGTTCGAATCGCATGATGTTTTGCTCTCCCTGGTGCGGGGCCTGTCCGAAGGGACGAATGATGTGGCCGAAGAGAAGATCTCGTTATGCGCGGCCAGAATCAACGCCTGCCTGGACGAACAAACCCGGAGCGCCGCATCCCCTCCGCTCCTGGAGAAGCTGGGTCTCTCCGAACAGGTGATGAAATCCCTCACCGAATATGAAGAACACCGCCTGCTGGAGAATCTGTCCAAAGGCAAGCATATCTATCGTGTCCATGCGACGTTTGACTTGGCAACATTCGATCAGGAACTGGCAACGATTTCCGACGCGATCAAGACCTGCGGCGAAATCATCAGCACTCTGCCCTGTATAAGCAGCAACCTTGAGACCAACATAGATTTCGACATCCTGGCCGGATCGACTCAGGCATTCCAGGAGTTTTCCCAGGTCATACGGCACGATAACGCGACCCTGACCCTCTTGAACGATGACGGGAAAACGCCTGCCGCCACAGCGGCGAATGCAGGGGATAGCGTCGGTTCCGTATCCGGGGGCCAAAAAACGACGGATATCCCGTCATCCCAATCCATGCACCCGCCGGTGCCGGACAGTCCCGCGGCGGCGCCCGTGTCCGCCAAGAGCATCAGCCGTACGGTGCGGGTTGATATCGGCAAGTTGGACGAGTTGATGAATATCGTCGGTGAACTTGTCCTGGCCCATTCCTCTATCGCCGCACTGGTGCAACGGCTCCGCAACGAGCGTTTTTCCCAGATGTCCGTTGAACTGGGCAAGTCTGCCAAGGTACTGGAGCGCAAGTTGACCGACCTGCAGAAGGGGGTCATGGATATCCGCATGATTCCCGTGGGGCAGCTCTATGAGAAGATGTCCAGGATCGTCCGCACCATCTCCCGCGAACAGGGCAAAAAGGTTGAACTGCGCTTTTACGGGGCGGACACGGAGTTGGACAAGCTGATCGTGGAAGACATCTCCGACCCGATGATGCACATTATCCGCAATGCCATCGATCACGGTATCGAGAGCCCAGAAAAGCGGCTGGCTGCCGGCAAGGACGAGAAAGGCGTCATCAGAATTTCTTCTTACCAGAAGGGCAATCATGTCGTTATCGAAGTTGAGGACGACGGCGGCGGCATCGATATAGAAAAGGTCAAGGACCGCGCGCAGCAGAGGGGGCTTGTACAGAATCCGGGCGCCGTTTCCGACAAGGAAGCGCTTGAATTCATCTTCCTCCCCGGTTTCTCCACGACCGATCAGGTCAGCGAGGTTTCGGGGCGCGGCGTCGGCATGGACGTGGTCAGAAACAATATCGCCGCCATCTCGGGCATGGTCGATATTGAGACCACGAAAGGCCTGGGCACCCGCTTCGTCATCACCCTGCCGATCACGCTGGCCATCATCAAGTCTCTGATCATATCCTGCGCCGGAAGGACCTATGCCCTGCCGGTGACGTCGGTGCTGGAATCGCTGATTTTGACCGGCAACGATATCAAGACCGTGGAACGGCGCGAAGTCATTCAGTTGCGGGAACATACGCTGCCGCTTCTGAGGCTGGAGGATTTTCTCTGCCTGAACAGGCCGACGGATCGCCCCGGCGAGTTCTACGCCGTGGTGGTCGGTGTCGCGGAAAAAAGGCTGGGTATCGTGGTGGACGAACTTCTCGGCCAGCAGGATATCGTCATCAAGTCCCTTGGGGAAGGTTTCAGGCGTTTTCCGGGGATTGCCGGGGCAGCCGACCTTGGCGACCAGCGCACAATCCTGGTGCTGGATGTGGGCGGTATGATCAGCGACACTATGAGATCCGGGAGTTGAGGCAATGTACAAAGCCTTCTTCGGATTCAGCGAAAAACCGTTTGGCAAGACTCCCGACCCGCGTTTCCTTTATCTCAGCCCGGGTCATGAGGAAGCGTTGGCCCGCCTCGAGTTTGTGCTGGAAGAGCGGGAAATTGCCGTCCTGACCGGCGAGATCGGCTGCGGCAAGACGACTCTCTCGCGGGCTCTGATGGACAGGCTGGGGGATGGGTACCGCTTCTGTTTCATTGTCAATCCGCGTCTGAGCGGGCTTGAGTTTCTGCGGACCACTGCGCGCCTGCTGGACGTCGAGGCCCCGGCAACACTTAAGGACGACCTGCTGGAACAGATAAATACGGTTGTCTTTGAGAACTACCAGAAAGGGGTCTGCCCGGTCGTTGTTGTCGATGAGGCCCAGATGATCACCGATGCGGAGGTGTTTGACGAGATCCGCCTGCTGACCAATTTCCAGTTGGATGACCGCAATTTGCTGTCCGTTATTGTCATGGGACAGCCGGAATTGCGTTTCATGCTTTCTTCGCCCCGTTTTGAACCTCTGCGGCAGCGGATCGCCCTCAATTATCACCTTGAGCCGCTTACGCTGGAAGAAACCATGGAATACCTCGATTTCAGGCTTGAGACGGCCGGCGGCATGCCCGGATTATTCGCCCCTGACGCCGTCCAGAAGATCTTTGAATTGACCGGCGGAGTGCCTCGCAAGATCAACTCCGTTGCCACCAACGCCCTGTTGGTTGCCTATGGTATCGACGCCGCTCTGATCGACTCGGCGATTATCGATGTAATTAAAGACGAATTGATGATGTAGAGGGATTCAGAAACGCATGAACCTGGCAAAAATTCGACAGAAATTCCAAAACAGGCAGGCACCGCAACAGGCTGTTGAGGTGGAACTGACCGGACAGGCTGCACGGATTGATATTCCCGAGCCGCAGGCCGGCCCCGATGCCGCCTCAACCGTTCCTGTCGACTCTTTTGCCGCTGTTGCGGCCGCCATTGTTCCCGAGATCAGGCGGGTCCCGTTGCCGCCGCGACACAGGGGGATGGACCCGCTCGACATCATCCTGGCCGGCCGCGAAGCGGCGGGATGTGGCGACGACCTGCCGCTGGCGTCTGAAGAACAGGCAGCCGACGAGACCGAGGAGTACGAGGAAATACTCTGTTTCCGGATATCCGACGAGATATACGGGATCAACATCATGGAACTCAAGGAGATCATCAAACCGCGGGAGACGACCGAGGTTCCCCGTACTCCGCCGTTCATAATGGGGGTGCTCTCGTTGCGGGGCGTCATTATTCCGGTCATAAACATGCGAGAACGTCTCGGCCTTGCCCAGGGGGTGCACAACAACCGCGAACGTATTGTGATCGTAAAGCGTCACGAAGGTTTCACCGGCCTGTTGGTTGACGAGATCATCCAGGTCGTCCGGATCGGCAAAGAGGGACGTGAACCGGCTCCGGCCGTTCTCGACGGGATTGACCGCGATTTTGTCGGCGGCATCGGCCGCACCGGCGCCATGATGATTATCATGCTTAATGTGGCAAGCATTACGGATATCAACCTCTATTGAGGAGCCTGTCGGACTTTGGAGGAATCTGCTGCAAATCCGTCTGAACGGTCCATATTCACCGATTTCTTGGTCAATAGAGCGACTATTAACCGGCAAAATCGGTAAAATCCGGCCTCGTTCAGCCGAATTTTCGCAACGATTCCCTAAGTCAGACAGACTCCTACTGAACCGGAACCCGCTGTAATGACTGACGGAACGGAGCTACCTGATTGGTTATGAAAAAAGACGTGCAGAATATTCAACTGGCCTGTTTCAGTCTGGGAGACAAGCTTTTTGCGGTCGATATCATGCGGATCAAAGAGATCATTCCGCTGCAGAAGCTCACCGGTCTGCCCAGGGATTCGGACCTTCTGGAGGGGGTCATCAACCTGCGCGGCGCCGTGATCCCGGTCATGGATTTGCGGTGCAGGTTCGGCATGCCGAAAGCCGATAAGAGTATCACCGGCAGACTGCTGATAGTATCGCTTCAGAGGCAGATGCTGGCGCTGGCCGTCGATGAGGTCCAGGAGGTCATCAACGTGCCGGCCGGTGAACTCAGGACTGCTCCCGACGTCAACGACGCAAACGGCATGGAATATGTGCTTGGGATGTGCTTTTCGCGGGATCAGATGTTTATGATCCTTGACATAGATTCCCTGCTTCATTCCATAGAAATTCAGCAGGAGCTATTACGTGCCTGATCGGGACAACATACTCATTGCGCTCAATTCTCCCGACGAAGAGTTGCGCCGCGCCGTCATCGATTCCCTGCGCGGCGAAGAGCTGTGCAACGTGTGCGAATTTATCTTCACCGCCATGGGAGACGTTAGTTGGCGGGTACGCAAGGAAGCGGTCAATGTCTTCGTGGCGGCGAATCCTTCCGGAGACATCATCGCAGAGCTTTTGGAACTGTTGCGTGATGAAGACAATGCAGGGCTGAGAAATTCCGCCGCCGAGGCCGTTATCATGCTTGGTACGCAGGCAGCCCGGCAGTTGAAGGCGCTCGCCGGAGACGACGACCCTGGCGTGCGGAAGTTTGTGGTCGATGTGATGGGCGGTATCGGAAGCACGGAATTTGTCCCGGAATTGCTGAGTGCCCTCTATGATGAAGATGCAAACGTTTCCGCAGCTGCGGCCGAACATCTCGGGACTATCGGCGATGCGGGGGTCGTACCGGAACTGCTCAGAGCACTAGCCCGCAACGATTGTGTTTTTTTTCGTTTCAGCGCTTTGTCCGCCCTGGAGAAGCTGGGGATTCCGGCGCCGGTGCCGGATGAGATCATAAGGCTTGTCGGGCAGGAGATTTTCAGCAAGGTCATCTACGACTGCCTCGGAAGCATCGGCGACCACACTGCAACGCCCATCCTGCTGGATGGTTTTCTCTCCGGCAGTAAAAGCTCCCGGTGTGCGGCAGTCAAGGCCTTCAACCGGGTTTTGCAGCGCTCCGCCGGTTCGGCCCGCCTGGAACTCGAAGCCTCTTTGCACCGGTTGTCGGGCAGCGAGGTCGTAACGGCCTTTATCGAGTTGCTGGATGCGGAGGGGCCGGACAGCGTCCTGACGGAAGCGCTGACGAACCTGCTGGGCATTATGAACGACCCGCGCGCCGCCGTACCCCTTCTGGCGACATATCTCACGGAACGGTATTCGAACCAAGCCCTCAAGGCGCTTGACGCTCTCGGCTCCGCGGGTATGGATGCCGTGCGAAGGTTCTATCCCCATGCCGACGAAAAATTGTGTGCGGCTATCTGCACGCTGTTCGGAGAGCTTGGGTACCTGGCGGGAGACGACGTAATCCGCGAGGCGCTGCACGACTCGTCGCCGTCGGTGCGGGGGGCCGCAGTAAAGGCTGCCGGCCTGCTGGGGCTGTCGGACTGCATCCCGGAGATTATCGGACTGCTGGATGATGCTGACGGCAGTATCAGCAGCGCGATCATCAATTCCCTCCAGGTCCTGTCCGGAAAGGACCCGCATCCCGTCGGCGCGGTTGCGCGCCAGCTTGCCGAATCCGACCGGCCGCAGCGTCGCCGCGATGCGGCCCTGCTCTTTGCGGCCTTGGGTGACGGGGATTGTTTGGCGCGCCTTGTCAAGGACGAAGACCCTTTCGTCCGGCAGGTTTCGGTGGCGGCGATCGGGAAGTTGAACATTCCCTCCTTTCAAGGTGTTTTACAAATCGCCTTGGTGGATGAAATGCCGGAAGTGCGCATGGTGGCTGCCGAGGCACTGGGAGAGTCGGGGAGCCCATATGCCATTGCCCCCTTGATACTGGCTTTGCATGATAATGATTCCAGGGTTCAATGCGCGGTCCTGAAAAGTATTGCCTCCCTCGATCCGGCACAGAGCCTCGATGTGATCCGCACCCTGCTTCCGACTGCCGGCGGTTTGCTCATGATCACCTGTCTTGAAGTCCTTGCTACGTTGGGCGGCGACGCCGCGTTGAACCTGGTCGAGACGGTCCTCCAAAACGAGGACGAAGAGATGGTTAAGTTGGCGCTCGGGATTCTGTCGCGTCAGGATGACCGAAGAATCCTGCAGCATGCCGAACGTCTTATCAGCCATCCCCATGCAGGTGTCAGGTATGATACGGCAATCGCTCTAGCGGCGCTTCCCGGGCGGCAGGCGCGGGACCTCCTGATTTCCGCCCTTGCCACTGAGGAGCGCAGCCATGTCAGGAACCTGATCGAATCCCTGGTGAAGGGGACCGCATGATTTTTCCCCTGGACACAGGACTGCCCATGTCCGATGACGAGTTCCGGGATATCCGGGACAGAATCTACAGTCATTGCGGCATCTTTTTCAACGATGACACCAAATATCTTTTGGAAAAGCGCCTTGCCGGCCGCCTGTCCCCCTTGGGGCTGAACAGTTTTCGCGATTACTACCATTTTCTGAAGTACGACCGGAACAAAGACCAGGAAATGGCCGACATCATGGACGTCCTCACGACCAATGAAACCTATTTCTTCCGGGAATCGTACCAGCTCGCCGCCTTTACGGACGAGATCATTCCGGAACTCATCAAGACCAAGTCCGCCAGCAACAACCGACTGTTGCGCATCTGGAGCGCCGGCTGCTCCACGGGGGAAGAGCCGTACACCATTGCCATGCTGCTGCGGGACATGAAGGATTTGCAGGGATGGAAGATCGAGATCATAGGCACTGACATCAGCCAGAGGGTTCTTCAGCATGCGCGGCGGGGCGTCTACTCCAAATCTTCCTTCCGGGCAACTGAGGAATCCTACATCAAACGATTTTTTTACGAGTGCGAAAACGGGCTCAAGGTTACGGACGATATCCGCGAAATGGTCACCATCAGTCACCTCAACCTTTTCGACAAGACCCGGATGATGATGCTCGGCAAGATGGATATCATCTTCTGCCGCAATGTGATCATCTATTTCGACCTGGCCGCCAAGAAGAGAGTTGTCGAAGAGTTCCACCAATCCCTCAACGATGGAGGATTTCTGCTGTTAGGTCATTCCGAATCTCTCATGAATGTCACCACGCTTTTCACCTTGCGCCACTTCAAAAACGACATGATCTATCAGAAGCCGGAGCGTTTAGCGCTGGAGAGATGCGCATGAATAAATTCAAGGTGCTTGTCGTAGACGACTCGGCCTTCAGCAGGCGCACCATAATCAGGATGCTTGAAGGGCTCGAGCATGTCGAAGTGGTCGGCTATGCCGTCAATGGTGAAGAAGGGATACGCAAGGTGGCCGATCTCAAGCCGGATCTCGTTACCCTTGACCTGGAAATGCCGAGGATGGACGGTTTTACGTTTCTGCGCATCCTGACGGTCCGTTACTCGACCCCGGTGCTTGTCGTGAGCGCTTTGAACAGTGCCGATAAAGTATTCAAGGCCCTGGAACTTGGCGCCCTGGATTTCGTGGCAAAACCCTCACGCGGAGTCTCGCAGGATCTGCTGCTCATCAAGGAAGACCTCCAGAACAAGGTCCTCCAGCTTGTCAACATGGCGCCCCAGAGTCTGAAACATCCGCATTGGCAGCCTGATGACAAGGTCCCCGGCATGTCCGGCACGACTGCTGCTGTTTCGGTCGATCAATCGCCTTTCGATCTTGTCGCCATCGGGGCCTCCACCGGCGGCCCGCCGGCGCTTCAATTCCTGTTTTCCACCTTCGAGAGGCCGTACCCATTTGCCGTGGTGGTATCCCAGCACATGCCGTCCGGTTTTACCCATGCCTTTGCCGAGCGTTTGAACCGGAACTCCAAGTTCGAGATAAAAGAGGCGGCGGATGGAGACCTGGTGCTTCCGGGGAGGGCGCTGATAGCGGCAGGGGGTAACAACCTTGTGCTGGAGTTGCGGGGCGGGTGGGTGATTGCACGGGTTGTGCCCCCAACGGCCGCCGACCGGTATGTTCCCTCGGTGGACGTCATGCTGGAATCCTGCGCCGAAATCTACCGGAAACGCATGATAGCGGTCATCCTGACCGGTATGGGCAACGACGGGGCCATGGGAGTCCGGAAAGTCAAGGACAAGGGGGGCTTCGTGATAGCCGAATCCGACGAGTCGGCCGTTATCTACGGGATGCCGCGGGAAGCGGCCGCGACCGGCCTTGTCGACCGGATCGTGCCCATGCAGTCCGTGCCCAGGGAAATACTGGCGAAATGCGCG
>Ga0187771_10000533_pt1 | contig 23672 bp, 19 predicted proteins | sample 0116_SJ02_MP15_1_FD_133139 | JGI IMG/M metagenome (GOLD analysis project Ga0187771, IMG submission 133139) | Tropical peat soil microbial communities from peatlands in Department of Meta, Colombia - 0116_SJ02_MP15_10_MG | ecosystem: Environmental > Terrestrial > Soil > Wetlands > Peat | place... | reverse complement strand
TTGACAGTATCAAGCTCTTAAGTTATCATGTTGCATACTTTAAAGATCCATATGGTTCCCTGATTGCGCATTCACCGGCGCTCGATTCATCCTGATAATCGCCGCTAAACAATCGTTCGAAATATCGATTTCGAGAGATTTCCGGATTCCGGAATTATATTGATTGTATGATGTGACTTCATGACCGAACGTTTATTTCCTTTGGTGACCGACCTCGGTATTGGCAACTGATTTAGTTCTCATTCAAGTATTATGAAGAAGAAAATCATCATAGTCTTGAGCATAGCTTGCATGTTTGCTTTGATCGGCGCGGCCTACCTTCTGTTCCAAATCCACCGCATTCAATCAAATTTTCATCAGTTGATCACTCTACATCAGGTTGAGATCCTGCGGGAAGGCCTCCTGCTGGACATCCGCACAGTTGAGGCGGACTTATATTCACAAGACACATCACTGCCGGTGTCTCCCGATGTGGTTGAGATGCATGTGCAGAAAATGGGGAATTCGGCCCAGATATGTACCCAGTGCCACCATGAAGAACTGACACTTATGCGGATCAAGGACCTGCAGCTTCAGGCCAGGCAATACAGCTCTTCGGTAAGAATGGTGATGGACCGAAGAATTGCCTCCTCCAGTCGCCACGTGGAACGTGTACGGGCCCATATTATCGGGGAATCGCTGATCAACAGAATCAATTCAATTATCATCCTTACCAAGAATAGACTCGATAGCCGGACCGGAAACGCCATGCGGGATGCGAGTCGTACAAGACTCTTCGTGATTCTTATGGTATTCGCTGGCCCGCTCTTTCTTGCAATATTCGGCATAATTGCCGCCAGGCGTTTTACGAAACCGATCAATACGCTTCTCAATGCGACAAGAAAATTAAAGGAAGGCGATCTGGATTACCGGGTCGGCGGACTTAAGGACGAGTTCTCCGAGCTGGCTTCGTCTTTTAACGATATGGCCTTGTCTCTCAGGGACAATATGCGGGCAATAGAGGAAAGCGAAGCTCGTTATCATCATTTGTTTGATAGCGCAGCAGACGCCATTCTCATTATCGACATAGATGGCGACCGCATGGGGAGGATCCTTCAGGCTAACCCGGCCGCGGCAGCGATGCACGGCTATTCCGTGGAAGAACTCCAGTCGATGGATGCGAAGGATCTGATCGCTCCGGATGCTTTGCAGAGATCCCCCGTGAGTAACGAACGAGTCTTGGGGGGACAGTGGATCCGATCAGAGATCAATCATCGCAAAAAAGACGGCACGATATTCCCTGTGGAAGTCGGAGTTGGGGTCATTCATGTCGGGAAGAAGAAATATGTCCTCGCCATTGACCGTGATATTACCGAGCGAAAAATGGCAGAAAATGCGTTGCAAAGAGCAGAACAGATTCGAATTGCGGGAGAACTGGCCACCGGTCTGGCACATGAGATAAAGAACCCCCTCGCAGGCATTAAGCTCACGATCCAGATGCTTTTGGAAGAACAACATCTGTCAACAGACGACAGGGTCGTTGTGCAAAAGGTGATCGATGAGATCAAACGCATTGAGCTGCTGATGAAGGACCTCTTGAATTTTGCCAGGCCTCCTCAACCGCAGCTGACCAATACCGACATGAATGCAGTTCTGGAAACCGTTGCCGGTCTCGTTCTGCACGATCAGACCTGTTTACGGCACGGCATACAGATTGTGAAGGACCTGGAAGAAGGCCTGCCTCAAACCCTGGCCGACCCGATGCAACTGCATCAGATATTCATGAATGTGCTCATGAACGCTGTTGATGCAATGCCAGAAGGTGGGACGATTACTTATAAAACGGCGTTCAATCCGACCTTGAAAACTGTTCAAATTGAGATAGCCGATACCGGCGTGGGATTAGACGTTAAAACGGCCAATCAGATGTTCAAGCCCTTCTTCACCACAAAGCGGAAAGGGACAGGGCTTGGGCTTGCGATTACCAAGCGGCTGGTCGAAACGCACGGAGGAAGCATCCGTATCGAAAACAATGAGGAGAGAGGTGCTATGGTGCGGATTAGTTTCCCGGTGATAGAGATGGCGTCCGCTACGCCGAGATGATAGACTATTAGAAGGTCCTTCCGTTTACGATGCGCTGTTCATGCGTTCCACGAATTGAATGCCCGCCCGATAAAGTTCTCCGCGATTCTCTGGCCTGATCCAACGGACTATGCCATGAATGTTTTCCCTCTCGCTTTTAAGCCGTACGATACGTCCCGGCTCGAGCAGTACATTCGTTCTGATACCGATACCGTCCATGCAGAGGTCGACCGTAACTGCGAAGTTCCCTTGGCCATCGAATTCTGTTTCTGCAGAAAGGACGGTGTAATTGGCATTATTAGTAAACGGTTGCCGTTCATGGAATCTTTTTTCGTCATTGATACCGTTCATGATGGACCTGATATACGCATTTACATCAAAATGCCTTCCCATGAAGTCCCCCGATACGTGCACTGAAAAAGCATTGACTGAGTAGTGAAAGTAAAGATTGCAACGAGACATTCTTACCGTGGCAAGAACTCCGGGGGGACGAATTGAAGTCCGGCACGATATGAGGAGGCTGTTGTACCGGTGAATTCGCTCCAGCGGATAACCGCATTCTTTTGCAATGTGATGTCGCTTAATAGCAGGATGTGGCCGGGCTTGAGTTCGTAATCCGTCAGAATGCACATGCCCGTATCACTGATATCAAGTACATCTGCAGTGAGGAACGCCGCGGGCTTATCGCTTTTTGGGGCGACTGCCCAGCAGCATATGCGGTCGGCAGCCAGTTTTCGTGTATGCTTTCTTATGTCATCGGCCAGCCAGGTAATGAACGATATCTGGTCCCTGATTGCGGCGCTCTTATGATGGCACAGAGGTTTGTCATTACTGATAAGCACGTCTACAAGCGCTTTAACTTGAAGCAAATCGAAAGATTTGGAAATCAGGCAGTGAGCATTGTCCCGAATAGATTTCATCATTTCATGGGAGACGTCGCTTCCTGTCATAATGACGATTATAGTCCGGGGAGAGATATACCGGATTTTTTTCATGATATCGAGACCGCTCATATCGGGAAGCTGGATATCGAGCAGGCACAAATCGAAACTATACTTCTCGAATGTATGCAAGGCCGAGGCCCCATCAGCGGCAGTCGTTACATCCGTCTCTGCATTTTTGAATATCGAAGATAGTGAATAGCGCATCAGATATTCGTCATCAACGACCAATATCGATTTACTATGATCAATCCCCATTTTTCCCCCAGTTGCATGTTGTCCTATACATATATTTATTGCCAAAATCTTTTATGCAATTATTATACCGTTATTGCTATTTTCTCCTTAAAATCCAGTCTCTTATCTTATCAATAAATTAGAAATTCTATTTCTTCACTTTTTGATTCTGATGGACTAACTTGCTCACTAAAGGTGGTGAAATAACTTGATAATTACACGCATCAAGCGGTTAAATCACCTACTGGGCAGGTAATTCATGTAATCAGATTATTCGATAAAGGAATGCAAAAATGATATCGCTTGGATTTTAAAATATTATATAACTTATTGTTATGTAAAGGTATTTCAATGGCTAAATGGCACTCTTATGGATTTCAAAATAAACGCGTAAAGCTCGTTTGTCTATATAAAATGCTTTTTTTCAGATTAATGAAGCTGAATTGAAAAATTTTTCGAAGTCTTATCTCGATCTAAGGAAGACAATTGCACTCAATTAAATAATTATCCATATTATATTTAGAAGAACTTAAGGTTTCTGCAACTTTTTCCCATCCAGTTATATGAAGAATGCAAGGTTAAGATGCCTCGTCGCTATTCATCTGGAGTTGATGCTACGGAGTTGCGAACAGGATGGTCAGAAAGTGAGATTGCTCATCAAGAATGCGCTGAATTTTCTTATATTTTACGTGCGCACTCGTGATGGTTACCATGATTTATACTGTAGGGCGTGTTTGTTTTCCAACTGAATGCAGAAAGAGCTGACGTCTTGTAATGGCAATAGGGCAAATGGATAGCATTCTGCCGCGGCGACTGCGCCTCCTACACAGCAGAGGTGATCAACGAGCTGGATACTGATGGGTTTATTGGGGATCAGTGCGGAACAGCATGTTGCGGTGGAGGCAATCATTCAGGATATGCCTGATGATGGCTGGATCAAGCCCCGGCGTGGCTACGAATATGAGATTGGCGAAATGGTCACTAGGATATGAACTAACACGACGGTTCATTAGGTCTCTCGTGGCTAAGCGTGAGCTGCGTCTCCAAAACGTTCTTTTCGCGTAATCCACAGGCATGTGGGACCATCGCGTTGTTGCCACAAACTAGATGGATGGGTTACAGGATGGTCTAACGGCGCTCATTTGTCACAACCATCGCGGTCTCAGGCGGAGATCCTCAATGAAGAGCGGAAGATCAGTTTCCGCCAGGACCGGATGACTATCGGTCAAAGTCATCCCAATGCTGTATATTTTCTCGAATTGGTGTGATCGACTACAACATCTTTACGGTATTCAGGCGCCGTGCCTGCCAAGACTCACAGTTTACTAACTACCACTGCGACCTATCGCTGAAAACTTATTCAGCTGCAAGGAAAAACTGTATAGCATGCCCGCCGCGTCATCCTGAGGCTGGTGGCACCTGTGGACGAGCCCAACCTTATCCATGCCGTAAGACAGGCTTTCTATGAGCTTGCAACGTGACGGCTAGTCAGGTTGAATAGGTGGCATCGAATGCATCGAGGGAACGCTGTTCACTTTTGATGTAAAACTGACCCCTGAGCATCGATGATGTCGAAACAGTGACTCATATGCAATTCGATATCAATGGCCGATCATACTTGGTTTTTGAAAACGTATTTTGTGGTTCCGCAGGAGGTCAGCTGCTTTTCTATTGCCGTTCTTAGGAATCAGCATTTTGTTGACAGCATGGCCGTATTACGCTATCATGTAAAAGTTTATAATGGGTTTCAGCGTTTATGGCTCTTTATTGCTCAAGAATCAAATTTTTGTCAAAGCAAAAAGAAAAATTACCGCAGAGTTTCCCGGAGAGAACAGAGTAAGAATAACAAACTTTTTAAAAAGATATGTTTTATTTCCCCTGTTTTCTCTGCGATCTCAGTAGCCTCTGTGGCAAAATCTCTTAGCTTAAGGGTTATCCCCGCAAGGTAAGAAGGATGAGCTGACCGGTACTTGTTCTCGCCGCACTGTTGCGAGACGCGAAGAGGATTCAAATTTAGTTAAGAAAAAGATTGTCCTAGTTCTTCATCGCCGCTTGCTCGCTCTTATCGGTAGGCTTTACTTCTTGTGCCAATAGACTATGCGGCATTGAACGACGACGTATAGATCATACCACATCACGTGGAAATCCTGCTGCAGCAGGCATTGCTTTAGATCCACAAGGTGGCACAGGATTTGCCCTCGAAGGATACATGGCATCCGGAATCAGCCGAAGCCGGGAATGAATATTTCACAGTCATGGGCAGAGTGCCCGAAACCTGTTCCGGGCGTCACGACTCGGCGAGTATGATAGTAAAAAAAATCAATGATCCGCAGCGTCATGCCGATGAATACGTCTGTGCTGTAAGAAGACAGCAAACAGCCTGCAGCAGGTGCGCATTTTAGGCGGCCCCTGCGGATCCCATGCAACACTGAAGCAGGTCTTCCTGAAACTGCTCTGAACGCGATTGACGCGTTGTGGGGCGGAGGAAACATCACTGTCAAGACATCATTTGAACCGGCATCCTGCAATATTTTCATCGATATTTTCGGCTTACGTTTGGGGATTGATACTTCTGTGCTGCTTAAGTTTTTCAAATCTAATTATACGACAAAGCCTATGGGTAGGTACGGGGCGTTGTCTGGATATGTCCAAGTGAGTGGCTGAAGAGCGCGGAGGAACCTTTTTTATTAAGAACTACTCGAAGGGTGGCAACATGCTGCGAATCAGTCTCCCGTCAGATAATTTGGAAAGGATAATATCCGCATGAGGGACCAGCAGAAGATTTATATCGTCGATGACGACGAGCTTATTGTATCTATGCTCTCGCGGGTGCTCCAAAACAACGGCTATGAAGTTCGGACCGCGACGAGCGCCGAAGGCGTTGTGAACAAAATCAAATCTTGGTCGCCCGCTGTGGTGATGCTCGATATACGGATTGCCGATAAGAGTGGCATCGATGTTCTGACGGAAATCGTTAAGCAAGACCTGCCCTCCCAGGTGGTCATGTTGACAGCCGATGATTCTGCGGAAACCGCGGTGAAGGCGATGAAGCTGGGTGCCGCTGATTATCTCACGAAGCCGTTCAATGTCGACGAGGTAAAGATCGTGCTGCAAAAGATCATTGAAAAAGGAAAGCTGAAGCAGGAGGTTAGCTATCTCAGAAAGGTGCAAGCTGAAGTCTTCGAGAAGGAAATTATCGGTGAGTCGAAGATCATCCAGGAACTGAAGTCAAAAATCGCGAGAATGGCCGATGCTTCGGTCTCAACGGTGCTGATTACCGGAGAGAGTGGGACAGGCAAGGAGCTGTTTGCGCGATATGTTCATCGCATGCTCCATGAGTCCTCCGGAAACGGTTTTGCTCCCTTCATCAAGGTTAACTGTGCGGCCCTCCCGGAAACGTTACTCGAGAGCGAGCTTTTCGGGTATGAAAAAGGGTCGTTCACCGATGCAAAAGCTAACAAGAAGGGTTTGTTCGAAATGGCGCAGGGCGGCTCCATCCTTCTTGATGAAATCGGCGACATGAAGCATACCCTGCAGGGCAAGCTGCTTCGCGTGCTGGAAGAAAGGACGGTCCGGATGGTGGGAGGAAGTGAGGAAATCCCCATAGATGTCACGGTCATCGCAACGACGAACAGGAACCTCGCTGAAGCGGTGGATGAGGGAACATTCAGGATAGATCTGTTCTTCCGCCTGAACACATTCTATCTCCACATACCCCCGCTACGTGAGCGTCAGGACGACATTCCCCGCATCATGCAATATTACCTTTCCCAGTTCGCGACGCGCTACCAAAGGAAAACCACGACGCGTATTTCCCCGGAAGCAGAAAAAATACTTTCTTCCTACCGCTGGCCGGGAAACATCAGGGAGCTGAGAAACCTGCTTGAACGGCTCGTAGTTCTCGAAGGAGCAGAGGAGATTGTGCCCGAGCATCTACCGAATTGGCTGACCAGCACGGGGGGGATCGTAATGCCGGCTATGCCCGCTCCTGTTAACGGACGATTTTCACTTCCGACAGAGGGACTTTCTCTCGATGAAGTGGAAAAAGACCTTATTGTTCAGGCGCTTAAACGGACGAACAATAATAAGAAGCAGGCGTCTAAACTTCTAAACCTCAGTTATGATGCATTCCGCTATCAGGTGAAAAAGTTCGGGTTAGATTGAGCTGACCGGAACGGGTTGGATAGAGCAGGAGTATGTCATAATTCCACAGGTTCGTAGAGGACTGCCGGCCGTTCATTTTCTTCTCCCCGCAAATCCTCGTCATCAGGCAGTTGTAATCCCGGTAAGTATCGATATGTTTTCCCGGGAATTCCTTCGCCACCGGTTTCCTTAAAAGGTCGAATAGTTCGGTTAGGGAAAAAAGCGCATGCTCGCGAAGCTGCTTCATCATGGCGGCTGTCGCCGGCTATCATGATGATGCCCGTTTCTGGAGCTTACTCGTTGATTACCGTTATAAGATAAAGACCATGCATGTCAGCAAGGCGCGGGTTTGGAAAGCAGAGATCGACCACGTGTGCCTCAATCCTTTTGACGGCATCTTTTACGGCAGATGCGCGAAAAATCCGGTTCGATCATCGTACAGCAGGGCGAGAGCAAGGACAGTCCGTTCGTCTTCGTCGATGATAAAGATGAACGTTTTCAGAATTTGATTCAGGAGGATGCTAATAAATGTTCTGACCACAGACTAGAGAGCACTCGGGAACACGGTTCAAGACATAGCTGAATGCTTTTTCCATTCTGCATCCATCCGGGTGTCCCACGGTAGAATCCATGGCTTCGTGCTGGCTGAATGTGAATTAGTGAGGTACATTTTCCGGTGATACGAATTGAATCCCGGCGCGATACGCTGCCCGGGCGTCATCGTATACACTCCAGCGGACTACGCCTCTTCCGTGCATTGCATCGCTCAACCGGATAAGGTGCCCAGTCTGCAGTTGGCAATCGGTAAGGACGCCCATACCTGTTTCACTGATATCGAGAATGTTGGCCGAGATGCGCGTGGCAGTCATGTCGCCGTGTGGAGCGACTGCGTAACAGCTTATGCTGTTAGCGATCTGCTTCCGCTGGTGCTTTCTGTTGTCATTGCTGATCCAGTAAATCGATGCTAGACCACGTTCGGCTGCAACACTGTTCTCTTGGGGTGGGCGCTTTCCTATGGAAAGAACCCGCTCGACTACTGTCCTGACCTGTTCCAGTTCACAGGGTTTGGAAATCAGACAATGTGCGTTTTCGCGGACTGCATTCATAAGTGCGTCCGTGATTTCGTTTCTCGTCAGCATGATGATCCGGGTCTGAGGAGAAATATCTCGGAGCATTTTCATGATCTCGAGGCCGTCGACGTGGTTAACATGCATATCAAGAAAACACAGATCGAATTGGTGTTTGCTGATCGCATTGAATACCGATACACGGTCAGCTGCTGTTGTAATTTCGGTTTCGCTTTCGTGAAATGCAGCGGAAAGTGAGTGACGAATTAAGTCTTCGTCATCGACGATAAGGATTTTTTTCATGACTTAGGAGAAATTCACTTAGCTGAATAAGATTTCCATTCGGATGATGCATGAACAGAATCAATGATTAATAAAGCAATTGTGGTACCAGACCTATGACGCAACCTTAAAGGTTTACAGGGCCCCTGTTTTTTCAGCCAAAAAAGCATTTTTGGGATTTGCAATTTGCAGAGGGTATATCTGTGGCTCGTTCTTAATGGTGAAATAACCGTATGCTGCTGGTAATTTTACCATCCAATTTTCAGGTAATGAAATTGAATTTTTTGCCGTGAAAGGATGTGTTTTCCCTAAATATTCGAATATTTTTTTTCGGGAGAAGCCGTTGTCATGTTTTAAACTTTAGGGGGAATTTCACTCGAATGAATGAGGGAAAATATGTCATGACAGAAATTAATTGTGGCAATCTAACCGATTTTATCCATCTATTTAACCAGTTACCCCAGCGTACTGGCATGAGCAAAATAGATTCATTATTTATCCACTGGATGTTTCTGGCATCAAATTTGCCTCGAAGTAATGGCGGAAAGTCGTTGCTATTAATCATCTTGACAAAAAGCAACACTAGGATTACAGTAATAGATGTTTTAAAAAGTTGTGATTTTTGGTTGGAAGGAGAATCGGAAGATCATGAAAAAAATGATCGGAGTACTGTCCATTATTTGTATTGCGGCCCTTTTCGCAGCGTGCAGCGGCGGCGGTGGCGGTAGTAGTAGCAGTAGCAGTTCATCATCGAGCAGTAGCAGCAGTTCATCATCAAGCAGTAGCAGCAGTTCATCATCAAGCAGTAGCGGTACACCATGGCAGGGAACTTTGATCACCTCACCCAGTGTATCGCCCATTACCTCTTTCACGCAGAGTGTGGCGTCAGACGGCACGAGTTCTTATTATGAATCTTTCCCGGGCGATGCCAATGTCTGGACTATTGACCAGGACTTCGACCTTGTAGATGGTCATGGCAATCAATTCTTTTATGCCGTGGATTTGAATCTCGATGCAGTCGGGACGACTTTTTTCCCTGGAGACCAGCAGTACAGCGAACTCACCTTCTATACACCCTATCTGGGGGCAGCCGATGGCGTTCAAGTGGCGGCGGTATCTGACGGGAATTCCACGGGGTTGAACTCAGTCGTGGCAGCGATGCACGCTGCGACTACGCCGGCCACGCCCGGGACTCATGCGGCGTTCCTCAATGCTACGTCCAACTCGCGCTTGCAGCAGACCGTCGACCTTACCAGCGTGCCAACGGGATCAACGATTTTATTTGATTGGACGGAGGTCATCTCGCCACCAGGACTCGATACGGGCATTATCCCCGGCTACAATCCTCGGTACAGCGTTGTTATTCGAAATACAAACGGAGCGATACTACTTGCTCCGGCGCATACTGTCACTACGACGGGACCAAAGAACTGGGAGATTGACCTGAGTCAATTCGCAGGCCAGAAGATCGTGCTTTCCTTCGAATATAGCAGTTCGATCAGCCCCATGATCGGCGCCCTCCAGCTGAGTCCGCCGCAGACCTACGCTATGGTGACGAACGTGTCCGTCTATACCTTAACAGGCGGGGTGAAGTCGGGAGAGTACGTAACGAACGGCGGTTTTGATTCCGGCGATCTAACAGGCTGGACTACTAATTCACCAATGGAAGTGCAGAACATGACCTCGGGTGTGCGGACCCTGGACGGACTGAATATTCAAAGGTCGTTCTATACCGCGCCCAACAAATTGTGGGGCAGGTGGGTGGACGTATTTGTAAATAATACGGCTAGCGACATTGCCAAGACCGTTATCTATGAAACCGACTTAGGCTACAACGGGACCGGCGTCATCTATTCATCTACTACAGGGACAAAATCCATCACCGCGTGGGATGCAGTAAACGGGAGTCGGGATATAGGGTGGGTATTTGGTAATACCGTGACGACGATTTTTACATCGTATACAGGGACGATCAACACTACAATCGATACCGATATTATTGATGTTTCCTACAACATAACGGTGCCAGCGAACGGCGGCATGGTGGCAATCGTTAACTTCATTCTCATGGATGGAACCGATACCGGACAGGCCGCAAACGGCAATTTAACTGCGAAGGCGACAGCGATCGATACTGAGGCGGCGAATATCATGAGCCACTTCTGGACCGACCCCAATTATCAATATCTGAGGGGCATGACCCAGCAACAAATCGATGCAGTTGTGAACTTCTCACACTAACGTTCCAGATTATCGGTGATCTGAAGTTAAATCCCCCGGCAGCACACGCCGGGGGATTTTTTTGTGGGTATGCCAGGCATGACGCTCTGTACTTCTGTACAGGCCGTTCAGGTGTGGTGCCGGAATGGCGACTTGGAGGTGCAAGTCCTTTGTGGGCCTAGATGGAAGGAACCACTAGCCGAACAGCAAGGGTGTCCGGGGCGACCCGGAATCTGAAGGAAGCTGTAAGCAAAGTCCTGGCCTGACGAACAGAAACCGCATATGAGGCAGCCACACTTGGGCGAGAGGGCCCAATTACTCAAAGCCCGATAACCATCCGGAAGGTGTGGAAGTAGATGCGGCGGATATATGGGATGAAGGTCATGCGTCTTACCCTGGGAGGTCTGCCGACTTGCCTTGTGCTAACGAGGTCGTAAGGCTTCGTGATGAGTCGGCAGAAGTCAGCAGACGCCGTAGTAGTCCTGCTAACCAACAGGATGAAGGGCTGAACCTGTCAGACAGTGTGAGACCGGATCTCTAGGTATTCTGAGCACAAGCCTCCCAAGAGGGCCACAACCGGAAGTAGCGGACGGAATTCGCAAGGTAAGGTTGGGCGCTTATAGGATACTAGGCAACGATGTCATCAAAGCGCAGAATGACAGGAACCGCCGTATACGGAACCGTACGTACGGTGTAGGAGGACGGCGGGGGTAACTCCGCCTCCTACCCGATTGCGCCTGGCAGGGCGCATCCCCTTGGAGGTCCTCTACGGACCCGTTCGCATGGTGATGTGACAGGGAAAGACCGTGAGGGGCTCCCTATGTCAATTCGAAAAGCGGCCTGCTGAGAAATAAATATTGCGCATTGCATCGAATGTTGTGAGGCCACGCATATCATTTGAGGAATATTTCCAAAGCTATGGAAATCGCCGCCTGAACTGTTCTGCTACAGCCGTAATTCCTGCACCGCGCTGCAAGCTTGAGCATCCCCTAAAGAATACACTTTGTTAAAATCAAACAGCGCAAGCTCTTTGATGCCTGTTATAAGATGCAGATTTCCACCCTGGCCATCCAAGAAAAAAAGAAAAAGATCAAAGAAATCTGGTTTGCAAGGTTAAGGCATCAAAATATTGTTAGCAGCAGAAGCGCCATTGTTTAGATCGCCCTCATTCGAAATGCCGATGCACAGCTGGACTATTTATAAATGATTTCACACGATATCAATAAAAAGTACGCACTCATCGTGCTTGAAAACTTGAAAATCCAGGCCATGAGCGTATCGGCTAAGGGGGGGACACTGGTGATAATCCCGGGAAAATCGCAAAGCAGAAGTTCGGGATCACCGAGGCGATCCTGGATCGGGGATGGGTTAAGTTCAAACGACAAGTCCGGTATGAGGTGGACTGGCGATATAGTCGTTTTTGTCGACCTGGTCTATTCCAGTCGGGAGTATTCTGTCTGCGGTCACGTTTCCCCGCTGAATCGGCTGTCTCAGGAGAAGATCCACAGCATTCACTGCGAGCATGCATGGCACGACGATGCAAATGCCGCGAAAGTCGTGTTGTCAAGGTCGGGGAATGCCCAGGTGGTCTGCGGCTCGAACGGTGCGGTTATGCCGTCGGTAGCAGAAGCCAACATGGTAGCAGCGTAAGCCGTTGCTGCCTGAACCCCTATCATTCAGCCACGTGGATGGTAACTTGAAGCCCAACCTGCCCGCGCAGGGTATATTGCGCAGGCACTGAATCGATGTACAACCCGCAAAGCTCACGGAAAACTGAAACCTGAGGGCGTATGAGTCACACCGTGGCATATGAGCGTGCAGCTCCCGGAGCGTCCACCGTTGTCCGTATAGAACGGATAGGGGTATCCCTGCACAGCTTTAACGTACTGCGTATTAAAATCAATAAGATGTGTGTGTGAGCCCGATGCTCCGTTGTCCGGCACTCCGTGGGGGTCATGGCAGGTCGAGCACGGGGTGTTTTGGCCGAGGATGTGTCCACTGTGCCCGCCCCCCCCGTCGCTACTTTTTTTCCTGAAACTGTTATCCTGTAAGATGCTGGTTCTATTGTGACATTGGTAGCAGAGGGCATAGACAGCAGGGCTTTCGACCGTAGGGTCCGCGGTAAGGTATTGCTGTCTGAGGAGAGGGCTGTAAATGGAACCATGGGATCCGCGTGGACCCGATCCCCCTATGGATCGGCTATCATCGCTGTCGTGACAATCGGTGCAGTAGATCATGCTCGATGTCGTCAGTGTCGGCGTATAGATGGAAGGTATGCTCGGAACGTCAAGGTTGATCGGCCCCTGCCCGACTACGGGATGGTAGGATGGATTAATCGTCTGGAAGGCCACACTCGTGTTCAGACTTTTGGCGACCCGCAGAATGGGTGTCGCTATGGTCTGGGCATTCGAACTCGCGTGGCATTTAAAACAGATCTCGTATTCATTCACGGCATAAGTGGGGGCCACCATGGCCGCTCCATTGGAGTCCACGCCACTCACTTTTGCCAGACTGCCAGGAACAGCGGGGGGTGTTGCTGTTTGCGCGTTTGCAGCGTGGGGGTTGTGGCAGTCGACACATTCAACGTGGCCCGTAATTCTGATGGGCGATTCGCCATCTTCATGGTGATTTGTAGTAACGCCGATCGTCGTTGCTTCCACCTCATGCCGGGAAGGTTTCACGAACTCAGCCTGCACATTTGCCGAGGCCACATGCCCATTATGGCAGGGATAACAATTGTTTTCCTCCTGCAGATAATTAAGCAGTCTCTTCGGTCCGCCGGCGCTGTGAGGCGCATGACAGTTTTCACAACCGTTTTGCTGCACTGTCGTCCATCCGAAATCTGAGCCTATTCCTGTCCGAGGCCAGGGGTTCGGCTGGGTCAAGTTCCAGCTGGCCTGCGACTGATTGTGCGGCGTTATATTCCATCCGTTCATCACATGGCACATTGTACAAAGCCCAGATTTTATATTATTGACCTGGAGGAATTCCTTATTACTATTATCATGCGGATCATGGCAGGTGCTGCATTCCATGACGCCTTTTCCGAAAAAAGGGAGCCCAGCTGGCGGAGTCCCAACTGGTGGAGCAGGGTTAAGCTGCGGGTTGGGAAGGGCCTGGTAATAGGAAAAGGAGATTGGGTGGTGATTGGAGAGCGAAGTGCCGAAAAAGGACGGACTCGAGGGGGGCATACCTCCCGCGACCGTCATCGCGATCTTTTGAGATGGCTCCAGCACTTCTCCGAGCGCAATCGTCCCGTCATGACAGCTGAGACAAAGCCGTGTGGCTCCCGTTGGTCCTCTCGGCGGTGGCGGACTGAGCATGGTGGTACTGGTGTAGGGCGTATAGAGAGTATAATTGACTGCACTGATGTTTTTATTCCAGAGAGGAGTCAGGGGATTCGCATTGTGGGGGGTATGGCAAAAAACGCATATTCGGTTCTCGTTCAGCGCCTTGATTTGCCCGGGCCCGCTTGCCGAGAGGTTATGCTTGCTATAGATAATACTCATTTTCGCACTAGCAGGGAGGCCCGAGAATACGATGGCCATACACAGCAGCATTGATATGATGCGCGCATGCCTGTTCATTTTTCGCTCTCCGTGATTTGGATGATTTGTACCCTCTGATTATAGGTGTCGCAAACATACAGCTTGTTCTGACTGTCAAGATACAGACCCGATGGCATCGAGAACTCGCCCGTGCCGCTTCCCCGTCCGCCGATCGTGAAAAGGAAGTCCCCGGTCACGTTAAACAGCTGGATGTTGTCGAACAGAGTATCAACGATATATATGATGTTGGATTTGTCCACAACGATACCCTTCGGCATGGCAAAATCACCGGAACCATTGCCGTGACGGCCAAAGGACGACAGAAATTTGCCGGAAGGGGTAAATATCTGGACCCTGAAATTCATTGCGTCGATCACGTACAGCTTACCGTCAGGGGCGGTCGTGATATGGGTTGGGAAATTAAACTGCCCTGTCCCTGCGCCGTTTTCGCCGAATGAGAACAGGAGAGTGCCTTCGGTTGTGTATGCATATACTCTGCTGGCGAGCGTGTCAACTGCGTAGAGCGTTTTCGCTCGGGAAGAATACGACAAACCCGTCGGTCGCTGCAATGAATCGCTGCCCGCCTTTTTTATTGTTTGCAGGTACTCACCGGTCCGGTCGAATATGTAGATTGCGCGATTGGAAGAATCCGACACATACAGCCTTGATTGATCGTCAAAGGCCACACTGACGGGGGTCCTCAGCTGTTCTTTGCCCCCTACCGAGATCTTCCGGTATAGGTGCTCCGACGGGACATAGAGGTGAACGCATGGCTGACCCTGGTCAGCGATTGCGATTCTTTCGTCACTGCCGATAGCCACCGCAACGGGACGTACGATCAAGGCGTCGTTCCCGCTTCTTCCGAATACCATATATTTTAATGCGTGAGGTACCGAGGTCCCCGTTTCGATGAACCCTTTGATCGTCATGAGGTGACGTGCGCGCGCGAAGTTCGATTGGTCAACCCATTGGATTGGTTCCGGATTGGGTTCGAGGTTCGGCGACCATTTTGAAACGCATCCCTCAGAGAGCATAGCGGTCGCGCAAAGAGCAATGAACAGACCTATGAAGTGTTTAAGCATGCATTATAGTGTCCTTTATATATTACGACAAATTTTGGCAGCTCCTCATGCCGTCAGTCAAGGCCTGATCAGGAATCCGGGAATTCTTCCGAAAGGATCCTGTATTTCCCCTCGCGCAGGGATGACAAGAACAGGGAGTTCCGAACGCTTGTTTGAGCAGGAAAAAACGTTAACCGTCATGGCCACGCCGGGGTACACCTCCGTTATGGCTTTTTCGATTTCACCATCCCCCGGTTATCCAGCAGTTCGATTTTTGCGTCTTTTTTCAGCTCCTGCTGCCACTCCTGAAGACGTTTTATCTGCGCAACCACTTTGAGTTTTCCTGCGATAATGTCTTTAACTTCCTCATAAGACATCTGATGCTCGGGTATGATCTTGGCCAATTTCAAGATATGGGCGCCGTCAAGAACCTGTATTATGCCGGACAACTCCCCTTCCTGGAGCTTGCGGGCTGCTTCGTATAGTTCAGGCTCTTTTCCTTTATCAAGACTCCGGCTTTCGACAGTAAAGGAGTCGTCCCGGGAGCGGGAGAGCATCCAAGGATTGCTGTCTTTATGCATATTCAAAGCGGAGAGGAGCTCATTTGCTTTCGTTACTGCTGCGTCATAATCGTGCTTCTGAGGCGAAGAAGCTTCCTGTTTGGCAGGCACGAAAATATCCACCACAGAGATTTTTTCCGACGTAACAAATTGTTCCTTATGATCCTCGTATTCTTTTCGCACGTCGTCATCAGTTACGTTGGCCTTTTTCAAAACTTCTTGACTGATAATGAGGCGAAGGAGAAGAGCCCGTTCTATTTTGGCACGAAATTGTGCGTCGGTAATTTTCTGCTTCGCGAGTAAATCTTCATAAACCTCTTGTTTGTGGCCTGTGGCCGCGCTGATTGTTTTCTCGATGTCCCTCTGTTGTACTTGCAGACCCTGCCGGTGTGCTTCCTGAATTGCCAACTCCTGAAGGACCAGTTCATCCAGGGCAATCTTCCTCATTTCTTCCTCCGATACGGATGGCGCAGTCTTGTCATTTCTCGTCTTCAGACGGTAGATTATCTCGTCAAGCTCCTTGCCGTACAGTTCGACGCCATTAACTTTCGCCACGACTGTATTATCCGGTGCGGGCTCGTGCGCGGCAGGAGATGGAGAAATGCGTTCAGATTCCAGAGGTTGTTTTGCGCATCCCGTGGCGAGAAGCGTGGAAACAACAAAAACCGGGGCTATAATACGGCGGATGTGATAAAAAAACTTCATGATATTCCTCCTTGGAAAGGCAAATTTATAGATCACTGAAAAGTCTTCCTTTGTCACACAATCGGTGCGAAGCAATCCCGATGAGAAACGGATCGATGAGCGGGAATATATCGCCAAATGAACAGCGCCTCGCGTAAACAATTAGGCTTTTTGAATATACAACTAAAAAAGCTTTCTGGTCACCGTCACATAATAATTGCTAGACGTAAGCGTGGTTCTGGTTGAGACATAAGTCGATTCCCCATGGCTTACTTGTGCTCCAGCGCTGACCGAGAGCAGGCCGAGTTGCCATGTTGCATAGGAATTAAACGAAAGAGTTTCGTTGTCGATCACAGATCTGGTCTCAGAATAGCCCCCTACCGCGAAAAAAGTCAGATTGATACTGGGGAATTTCATATCCAACCCCAGAGTCGCTCCCGTATCAGTTTCCCGTCTCCCCACGGTCACAGCCGCAGAAGAAGGTAAATAGTTGGTGAACACAAAGGTGAAAGCCGCTGAAAAATTGATGTCCTGTGTAAGTGGATTTCTAAGTTCTGTTCTCGTTTTCCATGCGTCCGACGGGTTCAACAGGGATCTGAAGCTATCGTGCTCTATAAGGCCGCTATAGGGCCCTTTCGATACGGTAATGCCGGCAATTTCGTTTATAGACTGGTCCGTTCCTCCCGGGATTGATCCGGACACCAACTTCTGTTTTGACTCCAAGTAGTTGTAGTAAAGACTCAGAAGGTTGGCCAGCAGGTCAACCTTGAATGAGTAGCCTATGTTGGTGATATCGATTTTCGAATCGTTTGAAAGGGAATAGGTGACATGGAATTCATATACATAAGTGGGGTCAGGTTCTAATGTTGCCGGGGACACGCTTTCAACCGTGATCTGGGTGGTTGTGCCGATTTGAGTGATGATATAGTTGCCCGCAGGGAGTGTTATCAGAATTCCCGTTACCGGGTCCTTGACCTGGACCACAATGCTGCTCTCAATAATGTTCTGAACTGTCAATGAAAAACTCGCCAACAGCGCGGAATTATGAATTTCGTTAAGGATCTGTGGGAGGCCCGTTCGCACCGTCTCCCCGTTGCTGAGCTGGATGGCGGCGGTAAACGTGCCTGAGGGTATGTTTTTCGTATAAGTGCTCATCAGGGTATCGGTTCGTGCGGAGAGTTGTCCCGCTGATGAAGTGGTGGAGAGCTCGTTGTAAGTAAAGGCTGTCACGAGGCTCCTGTAAAGACGGTGAGTGAGGCTGTACGACTGATTGGTGGACCGGTTGAAGTCCTCCGTATTTGGCAGGGGGGGTTCCACTGTCCGGTCGTGCTCGTCTTGGTATCCATAATACGCGGTGGTACTAAAATTCCACGGCAAGGGGGCGTACAGCTGCTCCGTCCAGAACAACGTGCGCTGTTGCAATGTGAGGTCCTCGGACGATAACTGATTGCTGGTGGTTTCATTGATGCGGCTGTCCAACTCTATGTCCTTTACATGGAGGGTGTTAGCATAATAGGTGAAATCGCGCGTGTTATGAGTAGCTAGCGATGACTCCGACAAGGCGTGAGAATATCCGGCCGAATTGGTCATCTCGTGAGTACTATACGCGGCGTTTACCCGGTACATTTTAGAATCCGTTTTGTATATTGACGAATCGAGTGAAAGATCGTCATAGTTTGCAGAAAAGAAAACGGGCTTAAACTTGTAATCAAAGGTGGCGCCTTTTTCATCCACTTTGCTTCTCAACCCTTGCCAGAACGTCCCCGGTGCCGCTGCTTCCGTGTGAAGCGCGAAGAGCGCAAGATTATAGGGATGATCGGGTAGGAATATCGTCCTCAATTCGTAGTCCACTGTGCCATCTGTTGACTTGCCGGAAGGGGTCCCAGGCTCATCGCTTGTTATGTTCCACTCATTCAATGCGGGCGTTACTTTGATTTGGAATGTCTGAAATCTCGGATGGTATATATAACCGCTGAGACCAGCGTAAAGTTTTTCGCGGAAAAGGCTGCCTGATGTTTTGTAATTCGTGTTTCCCGACGAATACTCGTTGGTCTGCCCATACCAGTCGAATTCCAGATTGCCTTCCTCATGGACAATAGTCGGAGCAAATGTAAACTCCTGGGCCGGCGATACAATTGGCAGGACCAGGAGAAACAATTCCAGCGCCGCGCATACAATGCTTTTGTGTTTGAATCCTGGCATAACCGACTACTGTGACTCCTTTGTCGTTATCAATAACCAAACAAACACCTAGTGGACATTGTTGCGCGCGGATTTCACCCGTTCTGTTAATTAATCCACTCGTATAAACATAAAACACGGGTTTTAACGAGTTTTTTGTCAATTGAGGCTTTTCTCTGGATCAGAAAACCGATAGCGGGCGTAAAGAATAAAAACCGGAACCTGCGGGAAGACATCCTTTCCCAGAACAAATTTTCTCTGTATGCGCGACGCTTTTTCTGTATTCTCTGCAGCCAATTCCATGTTATGGATTAATTCAGCAAAAAATCGTTGTCTGAGGCATGTGGGTTGTGACATTCAGTGCATTGTGTGCCCACGGAGTCTTTGTGGACTTCCCTGGAGCCGATCTCGACGGGATCGTGACAGTAAAAGCAAAAAGTCCTCGGTTCGTCGACGAGGAGAAACGGCTTTCCTGAACCGTGGGGGTTGTGGCAAACGCGACATCCTCCCGAAGCGACAGGGCCGTGAATATACTTTTTACGGATGTTCAGGTTGTGGCAATTCAGGCAAAGTTCCTCCACAGGCATGATGAGCTGTCCCCCCCCCTGTACGTGACAGGCATCGCAAAGCTTCGCGGCGTAGGGACCATGGCTTTTGTACTCGGGTGAGCCCTCCTTTGCCCTGAGCGATTTTCTCCGCCCTAGCGTTGTTTGGTCACCGTGATCTCCCGGTGCGGGTACACCATCAAAAAAAAAGCTCAAGGTGTTGTACCGGGTTTCTGGAGAGCATCCCAGGACCGCGAGCGTTATCATGAGAAGTGCGATGCCCCACAATAGCGAAAGCCTCATTGCTTTTGTTTGTCTATCTCGGGCTTGTTTGCCGGTGATTGCCCTTTCTCCAATTTCTGGGCTTTTGTTTTCAGCTCTTGCATGAGTTCGGTATCGGTGGGGTAGTGTTTGCCCCGCGCTCTGCCAAGAGCATAGATGTTGAGCGGGTTATGCCCAGCCTGATTGGTGACGATTATGAGGCTCTCAATCATAAAATTAGGGTCAGCAAATTGTTCAAAGTAGCGGATGTTGTCATGATCAACCACGACCTGCGCTGGCAGATTCATGTCGCCCGGCCCTATCCCGGTTTGCCCGAAGAAGAACAGGATGCGTCCTGCCTTATTGAACAGCTGCACGTTTCCAAACGCGGCATCCACAACATAAATCCGGTCCTTGTCGTCGGTGGCTATCCCCTTGGGTCGTGCGAAGAAGCCGCTTTCCATGCCTATGTCTCCGAATTTCCCAAGATAATGTCCATCGCGGTCGTATTCCACAATCTGAAATCTGCCCACATCGGAGACATAGATGTGGCCCTCTGTGTTAAAAGCCAGGTTCGTGGGCTTCACGAGGTGCGCCACCGGCTCGCCTTCCTTCCCCCATTTTCTCAGGACCTTGCCGCTATTCTTGTCTAGAACGACGATTTCGCCATTTTTTATATCGACTACGTAAATCTCATCTTGGTAGGGGACTGCGTCAACCGGTTTCCAAGTCTCAGGATCTCCAAAGGCATTAATATAAAAATCATTTTTATCAAATATAACTACCTGGTCCCTGGCGGTATCGGTGACATATTTGGTTCCATCGGAGCCGATGCGGATATTAATAGGCTCTAGAAGCCTGCCCTGTCCCTGGGAGCCCGGGTATTGGCCGAAGGTCTTCTTATTGAGGTCGAATACCATAAGACCCTGGTTTATGTCGCAGACGTAGATCTTCCCCTTGCTAATGGCTACTCCGTAGGGCTTGTCAATCGCGCGCTGGCTCTCGTTAACACCGGTAACAAAGGCTTGGAAGGCGGATTTTTTGGGGGCAATATCTTTTTCTCCGGACAAGCTCCTAAGAAACTGGAGCCGGGGCAACTCCGGAGCCGGCGGGTAGAATACGGTTTCGATTTTTTTTTGTGGAGCCGATGCACATCCCGATAAAAGAGCAAGTGTGATTAGGATACAGTATTTTTTCATGGGTTCCCTCTTCAGGCTTATACCATGATTATCATTGATTTTCAATATTAAACTTGCAACTCTCTATAGCTTTGCTACAGGTCACCTTATGGGGAAATTTCTTGAATCTGCAGAGTGCTCAAATGCTAATCGTCTCCTTCTTATTACAAGACATCCCGTCGGATGCCGCGGCGTGATAAATTCTCATGCTATAAAAATGATGCGTATGCTCTGACGCGTTTTTTTACGACAGCCCCAGAGCCGATACATCTGGCGCACATACGAAACAGGATTCAGAAGTCGGAACCCGCCGTTTAGTCCAGAGTGTCTCGCAGTTTGGGCTTGATTAAGCACGATAGAATCATGATGAAATGATACGATTAAAATAGTAGCCGCAGAGAATAAATGAGGGGAATAAGGAGGGGGGATGGCGTCGTCCATCCCCCTTTTTATAAAATGCTGGTATTACTTGATGTGGCAGGTTAAGCAAAGAGCGCTTTGGGTATCCTCAACCCAGGTGAACTTGCTGCCCGTGTTCCTCGTGTTGTGAACATCGTGGCAAGAGGAGCATTCCATGTTGCCGCCCCACAGAACGTCGCTGATCAACATACCGGTCCCGTTCGGGAGGGCATTGTCCGGCATAGCGATTTCGTCATCTAGCGTCGCAACCCACTTGTAATTAAAACCGATAGGATGATGGTTCTGGAGATTTCCCAAAGCACCGGGCGCACCATAAGCACCGATTTGGTACGGGGTGTTCTGCAAATTGGCACCGGAGTTACCATGGCTCGTCGGGTTCACTGAGACAAAGTTGCCATAGGCTGCTACGGCAACGGAACCGTCATGGCAACCCAAGCATAGTTTGGAAACGCTGCCAGGCTGGCCGAGAACGGCGTTCAACTGCATTCCAACTAAGCCCGGGACATCTCCCGTCGTCGTGTTAGTGTAGGTCTGGTACGACGTTACCATAGAATAATTATGGTTCCAGAGAGGTGAGTAATCCGTAATGTTGGAGTTTGCATGGTGCGGGGTATGACAATAGATACAGATTCGGTCCAAACCACCCACGTCATTACCATAAGCCGCGCCAAGACCACTGGAGCTCATGTCATGGGCCGTGCCTTTAATACCCGAGCCGGGGCTCAATCCGGCCATTGCAACGGTGCCCAACGTAAGAAACACACCGATCGTCAAGACTACTAAAATTGATCTTTTCATTACTTGTGCTCCTTTTTTTTTACTTGTCTTTTTGAAAAAGACAAGTTTTTAAAGTGTAGGATTGTCCAAAATGGACAATTCCTTAATTTTAAAACTAGATTGCTCCATAGCCGCTTTTGTAAAATCCGTTGTCTACGCCTGTATTCCCCCGAATACAAAGCGAAGACCTTATGTCATGATAGGCTTGCTTTATTTATAGCAATTGCGGTGCCAGAAAATAAATATAAGTATTATAAGCAGTTATGCAAAGATGCTGTTCAGGTCTACCGTGAAATTCCCATAAGGTGGTGTTATGACCAACCTCTAATTTGGTGGAAAGACTTATTTTGATAATAATTTAATTAAGTTATGAATTGATTCATATACGGTATTTGCATGCTATTGTTCTATTCGTAAACTATGAGTGCTTTATTTTTGGAATCGACTGCCATCGCATTATCCACTCTTAATAATAAAAAATAGATGGTATAGATCTATAAAATTGGTTTATTGCTATAAATCATTATAAATAAATGTAAATAAATAATTTCGCAGGCCAAAGCCAGTGACGGCAAAATCGTGATTCCCCATGGTCTAAAAGAATCCGTGCGCTCTAAACTGGTAATCGTTTTGTATTGCCGATGCGTATTCAGCGTCCCGTCAAACGAGGGGTTTCACATGCTTTATACCAATGTGAAACCTGTCCTGGTTAATAAAGGTGACAAATAAACTATCATACATGGTGAAATAACCGACGTCATTTGGTTAAAATCCTCTTTTCCAAGTATTATTTATTTGAAATTTTCTGTATTCAAAAGTTTAAATGAATCTCACAAGTATAAAAAATAATTATGATTACAATGTGTTAAACAAAAAAACAGTGGTTGCGGTAATTATTATCTATAAAGAGTCACTCTTGGCACATGTTGTGCATTAAAGTGAGAAGAAAAATGATGCCATACTTTTCCCCCGATTGAAGAAATGGCATTGATTTCGTTGTGGTAGGCTGGCAATAACATAGTTGTAGTGAGTATTTAAGTATTTGATGTCAGGAGTAAATGGGGTGCTTATCAGGCTGCATGTTTGACCGGCCTGGTATGGGTAAAAAAATCCTACAACATAATTAAAGGAGATGTAACATGTACGTAAAAAAGAACTTAAAGCTTTGGTTAGCAGTGCTTGCCTTGGCATTGCCGCTGCTTCTGGCGGGAATTGCCAGCGCAGGAGGATATTACCTGCCTGACGGAGCCACACAGGACAAAACACAAACGACGGCTGTTTGGGATCTGCCGACCGATCAGGGTGTATGCGTTCAAGCCATCTCGTCTGCCGGCACATTATCTTTTGCAACTACAGCAACAAGTTTACCGGATTGTCTTACAGTGTTATGGCCGGCCTATACCACAAATGCAACGTGTGGAAACACGGCAAATGCTGATGGTGCCCATTTCTGGGCCAGTACCTGCATTGCCAATGATGGTACTGCTGTCTCAATGAAAAACCTGG
>Ga0187771_10000532_pt1 | contig 23674 bp, 17 predicted proteins | sample 0116_SJ02_MP15_1_FD_133139 | JGI IMG/M metagenome (GOLD analysis project Ga0187771, IMG submission 133139) | Tropical peat soil microbial communities from peatlands in Department of Meta, Colombia - 0116_SJ02_MP15_10_MG | ecosystem: Environmental > Terrestrial > Soil > Wetlands > Peat | place... | reverse complement strand
TATCAGAACTGTTGGGCTTGATGTGGACGGATCTCGATTTCGAGGGGTTGGTGATTTACGTGAGACGAGCTTATGTGTGGGGAAGATTCAAAGAGCCGAAGTCGAAAGCGTCCAAGGCTCCTGTTCCCATGCATCCGCTTTTGGCTGGCTTCCTCCTCGCATGGCACGAAAGTACAAAGTATGCCAAGGAGAGCGACGACGTGTTTCCCAGCGTCAAGCTGAGAGGCAAGAAGCCCTTGTCAGCGTCAGTTATGGTGCAGAAATATTTGCGCCCCGCAGCCGTCAGCGCTGGCGTGATTCCCGTGAACTGGAAGGGACGCTTCGGCTTTCACAACTTTCGCCATTCGCTGGCAACTGCACTGGTGAAGTTGAAAGTCGATCCAAAAACTGTCCAAGGTGTGCTGCGCCACGAGGACTTTGGCACGACCATGGAACTCTATGCGCAGTCCGACATGGAGTCCATGCGAGATGCGCAAGGCAAGTTCCTGGAACAGCTAATGGGAGACAGAATTCACCTGCTCCGGAGCGAGTTCAGTGAGAATCATGGGTTGGAAATTTCGGTTCTTGGCCCCTAAGTCCTTTGGAATCATGGTGGCCAGGGACGGAGTTGAACCGCCGACGCCAGCCTTTTCAGGGCTGCGCTCTACCACCTGAGCTACCTGGCCACGTTCGAAACCTGCGGCTTGGCCGACCGCGGCGCCCATCCGCTCCGCGCTGAATTGTGGCGGGTGCGCCGGTCGAACCGAACGCACTCAGCACGGAAAGCGTACGAAACAGTGCTGATTATAGCAACCGTTGCGTGTTCCCTCAATGTTCTCACGGAGTGCGCCGGGTGCAGTTCGCGGGAACTCGCGGTGGACAGCGTCTACCCCTCGAAACCCTTCACGAACTCCACCAGACTGCGCAGCGCGATCCCCGACGGACCCTTGGCGATCCACGGTTTCTGCTCTTCCATCCAGGCCGTGCCCGCGATGTCGAGGTGAATCCATGGAGTCTCTTCGGCAAATTCCTTCAAAAACATCGCCGCTGTGATGGCGCCACCCCAGCGTCCGCCGGAGTTGACGATATCGGCAATGGGACTGCGAATCTGCTCCTTGTACTCATCGTCGAGCGGCATGCGCCACATCTTTTCCCCCGCCCTGACGTTGGCAGCGTGAAAGCGTTCGTACATGGCGTCGTCGTTCGCGAACACTCCCGCATTCGCGTAGCCGAGCGCCACTACTACCGCGCCGGTCAGCGTGGCTGCGTCCACCAGATGCGTGCAGCCAAGCTGGCGCGCGTAGTAGAGGCCGTCGGCCAGCACCAGGCGGCCTTCCGCGTCCGTGTTGATGATTTCGATCGATTTGCCCGACATCGCGATCTGCACGTCGCCCGGTTTCTGCGCTTTGCCCGAAGGCATATTCTCAGTCGCGCACACGATGCCGATAACTTTAATTTTCGGCTGCAGCAGCGCGATGGCGCGCATCGCGCCGATCATGGTCGCGCCACCCGCCATGTCGTATTTCATCTTCTCCATGCCGTCGGCGGGCTTGATCGAGATGCCGCCCGTATCGAACGTAATTCCCTTCCCTACGAGACCAAGCACCGGCTTCTCGGGCGCACCCGCAGGCTCGTATCTCATAACGATCAGGGCCGGCGGCTCATCCGATCCCTGCGCCACGCTCCAGAATGCGCCCATCTTCAGTTCTTTGATCTTGTCCGCGCCGTAAACTTCGCATTTCAATCCGACTTCCTCTGACATTTTCCTGGCGCGCTCGGCCAAAATCGTGGGCGTCATGCGATTGGATGGCTCATTCACAAGATCGCGCGTGAAGTTTTGCGATTCGCCGGTAATTTGCGCTTCGCTCGCCGCCTTCTCCAGTACAGCCTTGTCTCCGGTCGTAATGATCGAGACTTCGTCAATCTTTTGATCCTTGCGGTCACTGCGGTAGTAGTCAGGATCGAAATTCCCCACGTGGGCTCCCTCGACAATCGCGCGCACGGCTTCCTCAGCAGGAATGCTGGGCGGCGCGATGAACGCACAGTTCCGAATGCCGCGAGATTTCAGCGTGCGGACCGCGGCGCCTGCAATGTGGCGCAGATCGTAGCTCGAGAACTTCTTGGCGCTCCCGCCGCTGACTAGCAGCAGGCGTTTCGCTCTCACTCCTACGGGCTTGTGCAGCAGGTTGGTTTCAAACGGCTTTCCCGTGACCTCGCCGCTCGCCAATAGCTCGGCCGCGGCAGACTGTGCCGTGGGATCGGCAGAGGCGATTCTGATTTCAGGTTTCCTGTCTTTTTCTTTGGCGTTCGGCGCAGGCTCAGCATGGTCGAGCACTACGGCAACGAGGGATTCGGTTTCAACTTCGGGGGGACTAGCAAACGAGATGGTCGTCTTCATAGCGTTTGAACAACGTGCCAGAGATCAGTTCAGTATCGTCGCCGCGACGGGAAAAGCGCAAGCGGGGGCCCCAAGGACAGGACGCTGATGAACAGTTCAGCCCACCAGCACGCTCGGCAGTGACTTGGCAGGTCGAGCATGCCGACCAGCATCGACGTGATGCCGAGGCGCGCCGTCATCGAGGGGCAGGCCGGCCAGGCCTCACTTTTTCGGATGCGACGTCATCAGCGGAGACGACGCAACCAGGTACTGGCCTTCATCGGGATCGACCGGGTCCAAATCGAGGTACTCGTTAGCCCATTGGCTGGAATAGGTAATGCGCGCCCGGTAGTAATAGGTCTTGCCCGGCTCAGCCGTAAGATGCGCAAACGAGGCAAGTTTCGAGAACCGCTCCAGGCCTGACTGCCACTTGATGCACAGGTGGTGCTCACCAGGGTCGACCGAGAAGAAGAGATAAGATCTGCCGTGGGTCGCCCCCATCCAAGCGCCATCCAGGCCGATCTTGATCCTCGGGCTGCCGATGTTGGGCTGAACTGTTGGGAAATCTTCAGCGACGTACACCAAAGCCTTACCGGGTTCGGGTTGAGCCGGTGGCTGGGCGGTCGAGGTTGCGGTGTCGAAGTTGACTCCGAGCGGGCCGCAGGCTGATGGGGCAGTGGCCACGCTCGCGCTTTCCTGAGCAAAGGCAGAAGCGGCAAAGAGGATCACGACAATAGCGGTTTTCATGGTTTCCTCCCGCTGGAGGTACGCGCATTATGTACGGCGGTTTGGTGGCCGGTCGGCGCGCAAGACCAGCTTTCTATTGTGATGGCCGGGGTTGATTTGTGGATGTCTCGACTTGTGGAGCTTTGTCAGAGTAAGTCAACAGGGATGCAGGCGGTTCTGCGTCTTGCCGATGCTCCGGCACAAAGAACAATGAGAGGGTCATCCCTATAGCAGCACAATCGTGATTCCCTGATTCCTCCTGCCGAGGTCATGGTCGCTCTTCAGTTCTGGATTCGCCTGCAGCAACTGCCACGTCGTTTGGTCGGACTTTGACCAGTTCTCGCCGAAGATGCAGCCGCGAATCCGGCCCGCCTCCGCCAGTTCCCGTAAACGCTTCTGTACCGCAATGCGGATCTCGCCCCCGGCTCCAGTGGACCCATAGCCGTGGATCACTTTAAGCAAAGCCTCGTCTTCCCGGCGAGCCTGCGCCAGTTCCGACTCCAGACGGTGCAGCGCTTCGTGAACTTCGGGCATGTCCCATTTGAGGTTGACGGTTCGAATAGCGGAAGCCTCGTTTCCGTCGCCCATCATAACCTGCAAGCCGCCTTCAGTCCCGGCCAGGCAGGATGGTGAACTTCTTGTTGCGCGGCAGTCGGTAAGTCTCGAAGTCGCTGCGGTCCACGGTGAGAATCAAGCTCAGGGATTCCCGAGCGGCTAGATAGACCAGGGTAGCATCGGCGAAATCCATGGGGCGATCGGCATAGTCGTCCATCAGTGTCTGAATCCTTGGCAGTTCTTCGTGAGAAATCGCCGCCATCTGAACTGCGCCCGAGCGCAGGAGCGTCCAGATGCTGGCTATCTGCCGGCGGTCGCCGTGAGCCAGATGGAAAGCCTCGGTAAGAACTGCCTCGGTAGTGAGCAGCGGAAGGCGAGACTGGTTGTAGGCGGCCACGCAGGATTCATGCCACGCGTCGTCCCGGTCTATGAGGGCAAGAGTTGCACCGGTATCAATCAGCGCGGCGGGAGGCACGGGACTCCTTCAGATGTTTGCGCGCAATGATCTCGCGAACCAGTTCGCTCGCTCGCGACGCCCGGGTCGGGCCTCCACCGCGTATCGAACCGATTGCCGTAGCGGCTTGCTGTCTGATCTTTACTTGTTCCGCGGCGTCTTCGGCCCCGCCATTACGGCGCTCGCTCAACCAGTTCGTCGTGATGTCATCCAGCAGCGCTGCCAACGAGGTTCCCTCGCGGCGAGCCTCGCCCTCGAGCGCGGCCTTTTTCTCGGTCGAAATCCGCCAGCTATACACTTCTGTCTTCATGCACTACATTGTAGTGCATCCGTCCCCGAAAACGCAATCTGCGGTCTATTCCCGCTTCCTTTCCCGGGCGATCGCTTCTCTGGCTTCCTTGTCGGCGGTTCGGCGGCGTTCTGTTTCCCGCTTGTCCCAGAGCTGCTTGCCTTTGGCCAAGGCCAGTTCGATCTTCACTCTGCCGTTTTTGAAGTACATGCGGGTCGGGATGAGAGTCAGCCCCTTTTGTTGGGTCTTACCCATCAGTTTGCGAATTTCGTCCCGATGCACCAGCAGCTTGCGGGTGCGCAGGGCCGCGTGATTGGAATAGCTGCCATGCTCATAAGGGCTGATGTGGCAGTTCAGCAGCCAGAGCTCGCCATCCTTAACCAGGCCGTACGAGTCCTTCAGATTCGTCCGGCCATTGCGAATGGATTTGACTTCGGTCCCAGTGAGAACCAGACCGGCCTCGAATTTTTCCAGCAAGAAATAGTTGTGGGAAGCGATCCTATTAACAGCAGCATCGCGCTGGCCCGAAGCCGTGGGATCACGGCGGGGAGACTTCTCCGGATTGGGCTTGGTTTGGTGAGTGGATTGGCGAGCCATGGGACCGTTTCATGGTAACAGCGATTGTGGCCCCCGGAGCCGGTCGGTGGCTCGCCGGTCTGGCGGCTAGAGAGTAACCCCAGTGTAGGCAAGCACTTCTGTGCCAGATCGTTGCCAGAAAGGGCGATGCTATAATCGCAAGGCTAAAGGTCTAAGGTCTTTAGTTGGACCAAGCGGGGTTTCGCGATCGCGCCGCTCCCCCCAAGCGATTGAGTGTTCGGCGAAAACCCCATCTAAGAAGCACCCATTCCGTGGCTATGGTTAGTGCGAGGACCAACGAATGAAACCCCTAATGCGTCCGGCGCTCCTACTCCTGCTGGTCGCGGTTGCCGTAGTTCCTGCCGTCGCTGATAAGGCTAAAGACGCCTACAACAAGGGCAAAGATGCCGAGGCTCGACAGAACTATGAAGCGGCCTACGAGTTCTTCAAACAGGCTTATGACCTCAAACCGAAGGATCTGCGCTATCGGTCGGCTTTCGAGCGCACCCGGTTTGAGGCAGCGGCCACGATTGTTCATCGCGGACAGTTGTTGCGCGACGACGGAAACCTGGAACAAGCCGCAGCCCTGTTCCAGCAGGCGCTCGATATCGACCCCTCGTTGTTCATCGCCAAGCAGGAGCTTGCACGTACCTTGAAGATGATCAACGACCGGAAGAATCCTCCACCGCAGGCGGCCGGGCCGCCACCCAGCCTGGAGCGCAAGATTCAGGAAGCCTCCGGACCAGTGGAACTAGCTCCCATTTCCAACATACCGATCACGCTAAAGCTCACCGACACAAAATCCGATGTGGCCTATCGCACCATCGGCCAGCTGGCTGGGATCAATGTCCTGTTCGACCCCGAGTACCAGCCCAAACCGATCAGGGTTGAGCTGAACGGTGTCACGCTGGAGGAGGCGCTGGAAATCACCGCGCTGCAGTCGAAGACCTTCTGGCGACCGGTAACCTCCAATACGATTTTCGTGGCCCAAGACACTATCGCTAAGCGCAAGGAGTTGGAGCAAAGCGTCCTCAAGACTTTTTATCTCTCGAATCTTTCGCAGCCGACCGAATTGCAGGATGTGGTCAACGCCATTCGCAGTGTGCTCGATGTGCAGCGGGTACAGCAGTTGCTCTCGCAGAATGCGCTGGTGGTGCGCGGCACGCCGGATCAGATTGCGCTCGCAGAAAAGTTGGTCGACGACCTCGATAAGGCGCGCCCGGAAGTCATCATCGACATCGCCGTCATGCAGATTAGCCGCGACCGATCGCGCACCCTGGGTCTGAGCCCGCCCACCAGCGCCACCGTGCAGCTGCAGGAAAATATCAACACCAGCAGCTCTTCGTCCTCCGGGACTTCTGGCACTTCGGGGACAACTCCCGGCAGCGGGAGCAACGGAATCAACCTCAATAGTCTGGCCAATCTCAACGCAACTAACTTCGAGGTTTCGATCCCCTCGGCCAATCTGTCGGCGGTGATGAGCAACAGCGACACCAAACTTCTGCAGAATCCTCAGATTCGGGCCCTCGACAACCAGAAAGCGTCTCTTAAGATCGGCGAACGTTTGCCCGTGGCCACCGGCTCATTTCAGCCCGGCATTGGCGGCGTCGGCATCAACCCTCTGGTCAATACGCAGTTCCAGTACATTGATGTCGGCGTGGTCATTGACGTCACACCCCACGTGCACGCCGACCGCGACGTCACGCTGAAGATCACGATGGAAGTTTCATCCGAGATCGGCCAGACGAACATCGGTGGCATTACCCAGCCCATTATCGGGCAGAAGAAAGTTGATCTGGGCGAAATTCGATTGAAGGACGGGGAATCCAGCCTGATCGGCGGCATCCTGGACGACTCGCAGACCCGTTCGCTGAGCGGAATTCCGGGCTTAGCTCAGATTCCGATTCTTCACTACCTCTTTGGCCAGACCCAGATGGATCACTCGGAGGATGAGACGGTATTCGCCATCACTCCGCACATTATTCGCGGTCCGGATGTGAAGGAGATTAACCAGCGCCCGATCGAGATTGGAACCGCCAATGCCATCGAGTTGCGGCATGTGAGCAAGCCAGCAGCGCCAGCCGCGGGGGCTCCCGCTCAGGCGCCGGCGCAACCGCCCGCACCCCCTGCCCGGCCTCCGGTTAACTCTGCTCCGGCAGCGCAACCGCCCGCGCAGAACCCTCCGCCCAGCAACGGCACGGCAAGCTTCCTGTTCGATCCGCCGACCGTTCAGGCGACAAAGGGCGGCACATTTGCTGTCAACCTTGTGATTACTGGAGCGCAGAACGTTTACTCCGTGCCGGTACAGCTGAACTACGATCCGCGAATGCTGCAATTGGTGAACGTATCGAATGGCGGCTTCCTCTCGCAGGATGGGCAGGCAGTGGCGCTAGTGCACCGCGAGGATGAAACGAAAGGCGAGTTGCAGATCACGGCCACGCGGCCTCCGGGCGCGGGCGGAATTTCCGGCCAGGGTACCGTGGTCACTATTACGTTTCAGGCCAAGGCAACCGGCCAGACTCCCGTGAACATCACCCGCGGTGGGGCTCGCGATCCGGGTCTACAGGCTATTACCGTCAACGGAGCGCAAGCGGCCGTGACTATCGAGTAATGGCGGAGGCGACACAGCTCCGGGACACGATAGAAGTTAACGTGACGAAACAACGATGACGACGAGGTTTCATTGCGTTCTGTGCACCTCCCGCGCCGCGGGCGGAAAGGCGGCGTCGGCCGAGCGCGGTTTCACGCTCATGGAACTTATCGTGGCCACCGCCATCCTGACCGTTCTGACCATGATGGCCCTGCCGCTGGCGCGCATTACGATTCAGCGGGAAAAGGAACGGGAACTGCGCAAGGATTTATGGATGATGCGCGACGCCATCGACAACTACAAAAGACTCGCCGACGCCAAGCAGTTTCAGACCAAGGTGGACAGCGAGGGCTATCCCCCCGACCTCGAAACCCTGGTCAAGGGCGAGGACATTCATGGCAAGAAGATCCGGTTTCTGCGTTCTATCCCAGTAGACCCCATGACCGGAGGCAAGGAATGGGGCCTGCGCTCTATGCAGGACGATCCCGACTCCGATTCCTGGGGCGGGCAAAATGTGTTTGACATCTACACCAAGTCGGAAAACACGGCCCTCGACGGGACAAAGTACAAGGACTGGTAAATGCCGCCGGGCAGGGACAACTCGGTGCGCGGGACGCGCAGGCATCGCTGCGAGCCCTGGGCGGCGGAATGTCTGCGCCATCGAGCAAAGAAACGGCAACACATTGATGGCTTTACTATGCTCGAGTTGATGGTCGTCATCAGCATCATCACGATTCTGCTGGCCATCGCCATCCCTATGTACAACCGGTCCATACTTCACGCGCGGGAGAAGGCGCTTCGATCCGATCTGCGCTTGCTGAACAGCATGATTGTGGACTATACCCTTGATAAGCAGAAAGCGCCGCAGGCGCTCGACGACCTCGTGACCGCAAACTACATGGAGAAGATCCCGAATGATCCCATGACGGGCGAGCCCAATTGGGAGGTTGAGCAGGAAGAGGTTATCCTGACCATCGAGCAGCAGGAACCGGGCATTACGGGAGTGCATTCCGCTTCGAGCGCGATAGGGAGCAACGGCGAAGCCTACAGCAGTTGGTGATTTTTCATGATTGCGAAGCTGGGATCAGATAGGCAAGGACTCGTACATGCGTTGTAGCGCGAACAAACTCGATAGGGCGCATGGAGGCCGCAGCCGGAAGTACTCGTCCTCCCGCGAGCGTCGTGCTCAAGGGCACAAGGCAGGTTTTTGCGGCTTCACACTGCTCGAGGCGATGATCGTCATCTGTATTCTGATGATCTTGCTGGCGGTCGCGGTGCCCGCCTACCAAAAGCACATTATCCAGGCACGAGAGGCAGTTCTACGATCGGATGTGCAACAACTGGACAAACTGATCCAGGAATACACGGAAGACAAGGAGAAGGCCCCGCAGTCGCTCGATGACCTCGTGACCGCAGGCTACCTACATGAGCTGCCGAAAGACCCGATGACCGGGCAGGCTGATTGGGAGTGTGTCCAAGAAGACCCCACCACGGCGGCCGATCCGAACGAGCCGGGGTGCGTCGCTGTTCATTCCCATGCCAACGGGAATTTCGCCACCGGCGAACCCTACAACAGTATTTGATCGCCCCAACGCTCACCATCCCTCCGCTCTCTTCACCCGCTCTCTGTTATAAAACTGCGCGATAGTCCTTTCCCGTTATTGATGCCCGCCTGCCTTGTAGATAGAGTGTCCCATCAGGTTGTGTGACGGAAGCGACGGGCCGCGGTCGCATCCAGGCGCGTTCGAGAATTCCCTACGGAGTACTTCATGCGAACACTATTGGTGTCTTTGTGTGTTCTCGGATTGTCAGCAGCTGCCATTAGCCAAAGCAACTACGCTGCCGTCTCCGGCAGAGTTACGGACTCACAATCGCTCCCAGTGGTCAAAGCCACGGTGCAGTTCAAGGCCCTGAGCACGGGCGCCACACGCAGCGTCGCCACCAACGAAAGCGGCCTGTTTTACGTGCCCGCCCTTCTGCCGGATGATTACGAGCTGACCACCACCGCTTTTGGCTTTGCTCCGGTGACGCAATCCTTGCATCTCGAGGTTGGACAGAAGCTGGCGGTGGACGTCGCGCTGAAGATCGGGCCCGTCCAGCAGGGCGTCCAGGTCAGTGCCTCGACCGACGTCCTGCGCACCACCGATGCCAGCGTCGGCGAGGTCGTCGAGCCCGAGTCCATCCAGGAATTGCCCCTCAACGGTCGCATGCTGATTGATTTGGTTCTCACAGTTCCCGGCGCTCACGTTGGCTTTGGCGCACAGACGGGCGAGACCAATCCTTTGTACTGGCGGCCGGGACAACGTTCGGCCGTGGTCATCGGCGGCGCCCGTCCCAATGCCAACTTCTTTCTGCTGGATGGCGCCACTAACACCGATCCCACTTTCAACACCCAGAATCTTAGCCCCTCGCCCGACTCGGTCATGGAATTCCAGGTTGTCACCAGCAGCTACACGGCGGATATGGGCGGCGCCGGCGGAGGACAAGTCAACATCGTCACGCGCTCTGGCACGAACCAATTCCACGGCACGGTCTACGAATTCCTCCGCAACGGCGCGATCGATGCCAGCCCCTTTGCCGCCATGGGCAACAATCATCTGGTGCAAAACAACTACGGAGCTTCCTTCGGCGGGCCGCTTTTCGGCAAGGACAAGCAGACTTTCTTCTTTGTCAACTACGAGGGCCTTCGTCTCGCTCAGGCGGATGCTCAGATTCTCACTGTTCCTACTCAGGCTGAAATCACAGGCGACTTCAGCATGAGCAGCGTCAAGATTTATGACCCGACGACGGCCGTGGCCAACCCAAATTACAATCCCTCTTTGCCGGTGGGGCCATCGAACTATCCCTATACGCGCAGCCAGTTCCAGAATAATAAGGTTCCAACCGGCCGCATCAACCCACAGCTGGAAGCGTTCCTCCTGCAGTATGTTCCTCAGCCCAACATGATGATGATGTCCTCCGGGGCGGACTCGAACAATTACCTCGACATCCGCAATGAAACCCATTACCAGAATCAGGGGACGGTCCGTGTCGACCATGACTTTTCTAATAACGACACGGCTATGGCGCGCTACTCGGTCGGCTCGGAGCGGGGCTTCTCTCCCAGCAGCGGAGTGACGTCAACGACCGAAAACCTACCCGGCTTCGGCGCCAACTTCGACAATCTTTCGCAACAGGCCGTGATCTCCTGGAATCACGTTTTCACCAGCAACAAACTCAATACCGCTTCGCTGGCCCTGTCGCGTCTCTCCATGGACCGTACTTCTCAGAACGACAACGTGAACAACATTGTCGGCCAGCTCGGTATTCAGGGAATCGGCTTCGGAGGACCAGCCGCCTGGGGCGCTCCCTGGTTTGCCGCACAAGGCTACACCGGCATCGGAGACACTTTTGCCGCCACGCCCATGCACGCATGGGATACCACGGTCGAACTCCGCGACACCTTTGCCTGGCAGCGCGGCCATCACGCCTTCCGCTTTGGTGGAGACGGGCGTCGCTACATCTGGCCCATGTGGGGATTCTTTCAGAACCGGGGATACTATCAGTTCACGAATGGCTACACCACGCAATTCGGCTTCAATGACGGCAGCGGCTCGGGATTTGCCAGTTTGTTGCTTAGTCTGCCCACCGTCAAGCAGCGGCAGGCCGGCGTTCCGCAGATGAACCTCCGCAACTGGGGATGGGACAGCTTCGCCGAAGACAGCTGGCAAATCACTCCGACCACTACTCTCAATCTGGGCGTGCGTTATGAGTACACCAGCCCCCTCTACGATCTCGATAACACCAACAGCAACCTGATCTTCAACAACGGCGTGCCGTCGGTCTTCATTGGCGGCGAACAAGGTTATCCCAGGGGACTGATGTATTCCAACAAACACAACCTCGCGCCTCGCATCGGAATCGCCAAGAATCTCCCCGGCAGCGGGCTCGTCCTGCGGGGAGCCTACGGCATCTTCTTTACGCCGGTGGATCAGAATACCTGGTGCAACCAGCGCCACAACGTGCCCTACGTCTTCCCCGAAACGCAGCAAGCCGACAACTTCACGCCGCCCGCCTCGCTGTTGGCCAAAGGGCTCAACTTCGGCACGCCTGTCCTCGGTGCGGGCGCGCAGACTCCCACTACCGTTAGTTTCACTGCATTCGATCCGCACGCCCCCGCCGAGTACATTCAGCAGTGGAACGCGCAGGTGGAGAAGAGCCTGGGGACGAATACCACCGTTGAAGTCGGATATCTCGGCGCCCGCGGTTTCCATCTCCAGCGCGCCCACCTCATCAATAACGCTCCTCCGGGACCCGGCCCGCTCGGCCCGCGGCGACCCTTCAAGACGCTGTCTTTCGTGCCCGGCACCATCCTGACTCCCAGCAGCACCAACGCCGTCATCCAGAGCCAGACTTTTCCCGTCAGCACCATCAATCTGCTCGAAGACACAGCGCGGAGCTGGTACGACGCAGGCTATGTGAACGTTCGCCGGAAATATTCCCACGGTCTCAGCTTCCTGGCGAATTACACATTTGCTAAGAACCTGACGAATTCTCCCGATTTCCGCTCCCCCATGGACGAAAGCACCATCCCGCAAAACGACAGCGACCTCGCCGCCGAGAAGGGTCCAGGCTGCGACGTGCGTCATCGTTTTGCTCTGAGCAGCGTCTATGACATTCCTGCGTACAAGGGTTCCGAGTGGGCGCGGCTGGTGAGCCAGAATTGGCAGTTCAGCACGGTTTACCAGATTGAATCCGGAATGCCCTTCACCATCTCCGTCTTCGGGGACACGGCCAACTCCGGCACTGTGCTTGGCGAGAATCCTATCCGCGCCAACTACACTGGCGCGCCGATTTTCGGGCCCGGCACGCGCACGGCCAATGAGTGGTTCAACCCCGCTGCCTTCGCTACGCCTCCCGCTTACACCTTCGGCGATGTGGGGCGGAACTCGGTCTACGGACCGTCGCTGAGTACACTCGACATCGCACTTGTTCGCAGCTTTCGCCTCACCGAGAGTGCCAGCTTCCAGTTTCGCGGCGAGGCCTTCAACGCTCTCAATATGGTCAACCTGGGAACTCCAAACCGCTATGTAAACGAGCCCCAGTTCGGCACGGTCACCATGGCGATGACGCCGGGCCGCGAAATTCAATTGAGCGCGCGCATCTCGTTCTGAAGGCGGGGTAGTGCGGTCTCGAGAATAGGATTGCAGTTATGCGCTTTGAAAGGGCACGCCTTTCAGGCGTGCCAAACCGGGCCATGGCGGACAGCGGCTTCAGCCGCTGAGGACCTATCCAGCAAGGCCTAAAGGCCGCATGGTTGGGCCGGACTGCGGCGCGGCTTGAAGCCGCGCCCTTTCAAGGCGTCAGCGTCACCTAAATTTCAGAAACAAGAACGTCAGCGCTATGCATTGGCCTCGGCAAGTCGAGAATGCAGCCGATAGACCTTGGCGACGGTCTCGCTCCAGAATTGCACCTGCTGTCCCCCAAGCACTACCATCTACCCATGCCCGTCGAAACCGAATTTCAGGCGCCCTCCATCCGCGCGCCCCGCGGCACCGAGATCACCTGCAAGAGCTGGCAGCAGGAAGCCGCGATGCGCATGCTCATGAACAATCTTGACGAAGAAGTGGGCGAGCGGCCTAAAGACCTCGTCGTCTATGGCGGAACCGGCCGCGCCGCCCGCAGTTGGGAGGCTTACCACGCCATCGTCACCACGCTGAAGAATCTCGATAACGACGAAACTCTGCTGGTGCAGTCCGGCAAACCCGTAGGCGTATTCAAAACTCACGATCACGCCCCGCGCGTCCTGATCGCAAATTCCAATCTCGTCGGCCACTGGTCGAATTGGGAGAAGTTCAACGAACTGGAGCGCGCCGGCCTGATGATGTACGGCCAGATGACAGCGGGTTCATGGATTTATATCGGCTCGCAGGGAATCATCCAAGGAACATTCGAGACCTTCGCTGCAGCGGGCGAAAAGCATTTCGGCGGAGATCTGACCGGCAAACTCATCGTGAGCGGCGGCATGGGCGGCATGGGCGGAGCCCAGCCGCTGGCCGCAACCATGACCGGCGCAGCGTTCTTGGGCATTGACGTTGATCCCGAGCGCATCAAGAAGCGCCTGAAAACCGGCTACTGCGACTTCATGGTCACCACGCTCGACGAGGCGCTGCGCATTCTGAAGAACGCAGTGCGCAAGAAAGAAAACGTTTCGGTCGGGTTGGTCGGCAATTGCGCCGACATCATTCCGGAACTGGCCGAACGCGGCGTCGTTCCTGACATTTTGACCGATCAGACTTCGGCGCACGATCCTCTGAACGGATATGTGCCGAACGGCATGAGTTTTGAGGAAGCGCTGGCGCTGCGCAAGAGCGATCCGAAGGCCTATCAGGAAAAGTCGCTCGATTCGATCGCGCGCCATGTCGAGGGCATGTTGCGCCTGCAGAAGATGGGCGCGGTCACGTTCGACTACGGAAACAACATCCGCACGTTTGCATTCCAGCGCGGCGTGAAGAATGCCTACGATTTCCCGGGATTCGTGCCCGCCTACATTCGTCCTTTGTTCTGCGAAGGACGCGGCCCGTTTCGCTGGGTAGCGCTGTCGGGCGAGCCGCCAGATATTCATGTGACAGACGATCTCGTCTTGGAACTGTTCCCCGACAACCGTATCCTTCGTCGCTGGATTGATCTGGCGCGCAAGCGCATCAAATTTCAGGGACTGCCCGCGCGCATCTGCTGGCTGGGATACGGCGAGCGCGCGCAATTCGGCCTGGCCATAAATGATCTGGCAAAGAAGGGCAAGATCAAGGCGCCAATCGTAATTGGCCGCGATCATCTCGATTGCGGCTCGGTTGCGTCTCCGTTCCGCGAGACCGAAAGCATGAAGGACGGCTCCGACGCCGTCGCCGACTGGCCGCTGCTGAACGCTTTACTCAACACCGCCGCCGGCGCGTCGTGGGTTTCGATTCACAACGGCGGAGGCGTCGGCATCGGCTACTCGCTGCACGCCGGCCAAGTCACCGTCGCCGACGGCACAGAAATGATGGCCAAACGCATCGAGCGCGTGCTGACGACCGACCCAGGCATGGGCATCATCCGCCACGCCGACGCGGGCTACGAAGAAGCGAGGGAGTTTGCGAAGAACAAGGGTGTGAAGGTCCCAATTAGGAAGTAGTTCCAGATATGCTCAAGTTCAACCACGCATGGCGCTTCGATAGTCCCGGACGCATTGCGGTCGGCGTTTCCGCCGAATTCTTCAAGCTGATTGGAAAGATCGCGTCACAAGGTTCGCGCCAATCCACCCTCGAACATTTCAAGAGTTATTTCGCCGGCGCTACAGGCTCGACATCGAGTTGGAGTTCTAGCACAAGCTGGGCTGAGAGCGATCTGGATGGCTATATGACTGACGCGGAGGCAAATGCGCCGCTATTTATCGAAGCGTTCTACGACGCATGCGAGTCCCTTAGGCGGAAGTACCCCGATTATGCGGTTCCTGACACGCCTCATATTAACCGCATCCTTGCACAATGCAACGCAGGCTATCAGATTCAGCCTCCCGATTTGATTTCGCAGAACAGCCAAGAAACCATTCAAGAAACCATTGAGGTTGCTGACGAACTGCTTTCCCTCGACCAGCAGGCACAGGACATCATTCAGCAGTCTCTCAAGCAATCCCAACAACTATTGTCCGAGAGCCGCGACCGCCAGGCAGTTCAGGAAATCCTCTGGCTTCTGGAAACAATCTCAACAGTATTTCAGGGTATCGACACAGGAGCGGGTACGGTACAGGGCAAATACTTCAATGAAATTGCCAAAGACCTGCGCAAACATCATAAAGGCAAAATTCTCGATCAGGTGCTCGCATGGGTTACTACATTACATGGCTATCTGTCATCGCCGACGGGAGGCGGAATCCGCCACGGTACGGACCTCAAGGATGGCATCGTGGTTCAACCGAACGAAGCACGCCTGTTCTGCAACCTCATCCGTAGCTACATTTCTTATCTGATGGCCGAGCGCGCGCGACTAAGCAAGAGCTGACTCGCGGCTGTGCTCCTTGGGCAGCCTGCTAGACTATGGGACGCTTGATCTCTCACACGAAGATATTTCGCGACGATCGATGGTTACTACTGGTCAACATCAGCCAACTTCTAACCCTACGCTCGGATTCTGCCAAAGCTAGCCCCCGCCGCGCTTCCGACCTTAAAGAACTCGGCATAATCCGCGACGGCGCCGTTCTCTGCCTCGGCGGCAAGATCGTCTCCGTCGGCACAACCAAAGACGCCCTCCGCGACTCTTGGCTCAAGAAGAACCGCAAGAGAATCACCGAAATTGACTGTGCCGGCCAAGTCGTCATCCCAGGCTTTGTGGATTCGCACACGCATCCTGTTTTTGTCAGCCCGCGCCTGGTGGATTTTGAGAAACGCATCGAAGGTGCTTCCTACGAGGACATCGCCGAGGCCGGCGGGGGCATCCGCTCCAGCCTCGAAGCTGTGCGCGAAGCGCCGAAGAGCGCGTTGTCTGCAAAGGTCCTGACCGTGCTCCACGACATGGCCGCCCACGGCACGACTACCGTCGAAGCCAAATCCGGCTACGGCCTCACGGTCAAATCCGAACTCAAATCGCTGGAAGCAATCCGCGAGGCCGCCTCCCGCTGGCCGGGAACCGTCGTAGCAACTCTGCTGGGAGCTCACGTGGTTCCGACAGAATTTCGCGGTCGCTCCCACGCGTATGTCGATCTCGTCTGCAAAGAGATGATTCCCCAGGCTGCGCGGCGCAAACTCGTCCAGTTCGTAGACGTTTTCTGCGACAAGGGCGCATTCTCCCCCGGAGAAGCAGAGCGCATCTTCGAGGCGGCAGAAAAGCACGGCCTGAGCATCCGCGCGCATGTATGTCAACTTTCGGAAACGCTGCTCTGGCCACTCCTGCGTTTCAATCCGGCGTCGTTCGACCACATGGATCACGTGAACGAAGACGACATCCCACAACTCGCCAAGCGCGATACGGTCGCCACACTGGTGCCAGGAGCAAATTACTTCCTTGGCTTGAAGGAGTATCCAAATGCCCGCCGCCTGATTGATGCCGGAGTTCCGGTGGCGGTGGCCACGGATTACAATCCCGGCACTTCGCCAACCCTCAGTATGCCGATGGCGATGTCGCTGGCCTGCACGCACATGAAGATGTCACCCGCGGAGGCCGTTGCAGCGGCGACCATCAACGGCGCCTGGGCGCTTCGCATAGCCGACCGCAAAGGCAGCATCGAGCCCGGCAAAGACGCTGACCTGGCCGTGTTTGCGGTCAGCGACTACCGCGAGATTCCCTACTGGTTTGGCGCGAATCACTGCTCGATGACCGTGCTGAACGGCGTACCGATCCGTCAGAGCGTCTAGAAAATCCTTCCCAGCGACAAGTTCACTCGGCTTGCGCCCGTAGGACTGACGCTGCCCGCCAGCGCGATAGGGCCGACAAAGGTTTCCGCCAGCACTCCCAGGTTGAAGGTGCCACGCACCACCACTGGTCCAGGGCCACGAACCGTATCGCCAAAGGCCGAGCCCGCTTCATACCATCCGGCCCAGTACGCCTTGCCTCCCACCAGTTGCGGCAAGCGGTAGAATTCGCGACGGAATCCGAGCGATGAATACGCATAGTGGCTTCCAATAAATTCCTGCGGCAAATACGCGCCCAGGTGGAACGGCCCTCCCAACGCAAAGACCTGGAACGGGCCGGCAGAGCCGCGAAACGTTGTTCCCGCGGAAGCAAGCAGAAACACTGAAGTCTTCTCCCCAGTCGGAACGAAGTTGGACGACTGCACGTCGAGTTGGCCGATGGGGTGCGCCAGATCGGGGCTTTGCAGTACGCGCGAGAGCGTCGCTACCACCCGGCTACCAACTCGCGGTACCGATGGACTGTCTTGCCCATCCCACACATAGCGGGCGCGAAACTCGCCCGTACTCCCGCTGGTAATGGGCAATCCCGCGCTGCCGATCAGCGGACTCAACTTGCCTGTAAAGAGCTCATAGCCGGCGCGGAACTCGCTCCGACGCCCCGTGTATCCCAGGTCTAGGCCGCCTCCGGCTCGCTCGTCACCAAATACGGCAACTCGCGTCAATCCCGTAAACGAGTTGCGCGCCGACTTCGAGGCAAAGGCATACGGCGCCACAAAAAACCGCGAGCCGGCCACGGGCTGGTAAAACTCGGTCGCGGCCAGGTTGCTCGAGCCGAACAGAAGATCGTTGCGCCACTCGCCGCCGCGATCGGCGATATCCATGAATGTAATTCGCGTGCCCGCCGAAAAATCGAAGGCGGCCACGCCCGAACTGTCGAGGTTGATGGCGACATCTACAAACGGCGGGCCGTAGGATTTTTCGTGCGCCGTCACGCGCAAGGCTGGAACTCCGTTCTGCACGAATCCCTCGTATCCCAGCCGGTCGAACTGGCCCTCTCCGGCGATCCGCGTGAGTTGCGTTTCAAGACGCCGAAGATCGAGCGGTCCGCGCACCGTCTTATCCAGACGATGCTCAAGCCGGCGATCGGTGTCGGAATCTCCGCCCGTTACTTCGATCGCTGCTACTTTCTTGGGCTGCGGATGCCTGCGCGCTTGCCGGGCCGCCAGGTATTCGCGCCATTCTTCCGGATCCTCAATGGCATACGGCAAAAGGGCTGCGGACTGACTGGCTGCAGTCTTGTAGCCCAGCGGAATCAATTCCCTGACGCGGTCGTAGTCGGTCGTGGAGAATCCGCTCACGTCCACGCTCACTTTCGCCTGCGCCTGCGCCAGCGAACGCTTTTCATTCTGTGTAATCATCACGTCCACGGCGCGGCTCAGCACTCCGGCGAGCGTCTCCAGTTGGGCGCGCTCTCCCGGAGGAGTGCGCAACTCGACGGCAATCACCACATCTGCGTCCATGGCGCGCACCGTTTCTACTGGAATGTTCTGGATCATGCCGCCGTCGGCCAGCACGCGACCGTTCAATTCCACTGGCGTAAACACGCCAGGAATCGCCATCGACGCCCGCAGAGCCTGGGCCAGGGGCCCGTCGTGCAGCACAACTCCTTCGCCGCTCAGCATGTCCGTGGCCACACACCGGAAAGGAATGGGCAGATCGTCGAAGCTGGAAATGTCATACTCCGGGAACGCAATGCGATCCAGCAGCAATCCCACTCCCTGCCCGGGATTGATGCCGTTGGGTCCGCTTAGCCCGCGCTTCATGCCAAGTTCTGCATTGAGGAGAAAGTCGCGCCGGTCTTGTTTCCTGCGATAAGCAAGCTGACTATAGGTCGGCTCAGGAGCCAGTGCCAAATCCCAGTCAACCTTCTCGGCGAAGTCGCGAATCTCATCCGGTGACATACCCGTCGCGTACATGGCGCCGATGATGCTGCCCATGCTGGTTCCGGCGATCCGGTCGACAGGAATGTGATGCTCCTCCATCCACTGGATTACGCCGATCTCCGCCAATCCGAGCGCCCCGCCACCACTCAGCGCCAGACCGACGCGCGGCCTGCGTTCTGCTGGCGGCGAAGGCTGGGCCGGAGTCTCCTGAGCACGACCAGGCGCCTTAAGCGATGCCACGCAGAAAATGACAGGGAAAATCCAGATATTTGCCAATCGCAAGGAAAAAGACATCGTCCACTCCTGAAACGCAGAAGCGATTCACATCCGTAAATTTCAAGGCGAGAGAAAAAGGTTAGCAGGTTTGGCAACCGGAGTCAGGATGGCTCTTGACTGTTCTTCAAGGCTTGGGCGGTGCAGCACGCGCCTGCTCTACGACTCTTTGCACCGCCTCCACGACCACGTCCGGGCGATCGAGCTGAATATAGTGTCCGCTGTTCTTGGCGATGCTGCGCGTGCCGCGCGTAGAAAGATGCGCGAGTTCCTCCTGCATCTGACTCCACGCAGCTTCCGTAGGCTTCAGCACCTCCGGTGAAAGGCCCGGCACCTGCTCGTCGGGATCGTGCGAGAGCACCGCCAACGGCAAGTCGCCAAGACTCCCCGTCGCCGTAACCTGAGAAGCGCTTTCGGAAAGCGCTTTTTCCTCCGCTATTTTTTCGCGAAGTGTGTGGAAGTTGCATTCCGCGGCGCGCACGTCGGCATCATCGCTGCACAATCCCAACAGGCGCGGAAGCCCAAGCGGCATGATGAACTCCATGAACTCCAATCGGCGAATCATTCGGGCGTCCGTATCGTTGAAACCGGGAAGACGTTTCCGCTGCTCTGGGTGAGCCGCATCCACCAACACCATGCCCGTGACTTCGTTGCGGTAAAGACTTGCATAAAGACGAACGTCATATCCGCCTATCGAATGACCGGCCAATACGTAAGGCGGCGCGATGCCGGCCGCTTGGAGCAGAGTGTGCAACTCTTCCACCATCACCTTGCTGGTTCGTGGTTGAGAACTGGGATCGCTGTAGCCAATGCCCGCGCGGTCGTAAGAGCAAACTCTGGTGAATTTCGCGATCTTCGGCTGCACCTTGCGCCAAGAGATGTAGGAATCCCCTAAGCCCGAATCCAGAATGACGGTAGGGCTTCCCTCGCCCGTGCAATCAATGTGTGTCTTATCGCCGCCTACATCGACGAGTCGACCCGCTTTGGGGTTAAAGCGCTGGTCCCGAGCTTCGGAGATGTTCTCGTAAAGATATCCGGCAGCCGCGAGGATCACGACGAGTGCGAGCAGGCCGCGCCCAATGCGGCTAAACCAGCATTGCCGCGCACCGCGATCTGTCGACGTCTCGGTCATTGGCGGGAGGTGGTGCCCGCGAAAACCATGTTCTTCTTGCCGCGTGTTCTCCCGGCATTTTACATGACCGGCGGCACGGTGATGCCCATAACTGCCAGGGCGCGTACTAACTCCCGGCGCACCACGGCCACCGTAGCCAACAGGAACGTTTTCCGCTTCTCATCCGCCTCGGTCAGGATGGGATACCGATGGTAGAACGTATTGAATAGCTGTGCTAGTTGAAAAACGTGCTTCGCCAGATAAGCCGGCTCCGTCATCGCGATGCACTGATCAATGATGTAAGACGTTTTCGACGACGCCAGCCACAGTTCCCAAATATCGTCGGCTTCGGATCCGCCGAGGTATTTCTCGAAATCGCCGGGAGAGATGCGGTCGCTGACATCTCTGCCGAAAGCCTCCGGATCAATCTCTGCTTTTCTGAAAATGCTGGTCGCCCGCACCACGGCATACTGTGCGTAAGGCCCGGTTTCACCCTCGAAACTTAGCGCGTCCTCGAAGTCGAAGGCGATCACCGAGGCCTTGGTGTACTTCAGCATGAAGTAACGCAGCGCGCCGATCGCAATCTGCTTCGCGATCTGCAACCGTTCGCCGTCAGGGACCGCAGGATGGCGCGAATCGACTTCTTTTTTCGCCGAGGCAATGAGCTGATCAAGCAGATCGTCCGCCTTCACCCCGAACCCCTTGCGCCCGCTGACTTCGATATACGAACGACTCTTGTCGTCCTCGCTCAGCGCATAGCCAAGCTCCGCGGCGCAGCGCGGAGTCAGCGCCACCATCTCATAAGAAAAGTGCGTGTAATGATCGGCGGCTTCGTCGTGGCCAAGCCCGCGCAGCGCTTCGATCACTGTGCTCTGCGCCTCGGACTGGCGCGCGTCAATGACGTTATAGATCTCCGCCACATCTCCGAAGTGAGGATGGTCTTTCTCCGCCTTTGGGTCGCCGGGCGTCGTCGAAATCCAGCAGTCGTGGTCATTCGGATACCGATAGAACTTGCGATATCCGAAATCGCGCCCCAGCAGCCCGAACTTCCACATGTGATACGCGATGTCCTTGCCTACATAGCCGACCGTACCGTTTGAGCGCACGATAACTTTCTGGTCTTCCTCTGAAATCTTCCCGGTTTGGGTCTCTGCGAGCTTGGTGCGCAGGATGTTCAAAGCGCGCTCACGGTTTCTCCGTTCCGTGCTCTCGGTTTCCGAGACCACGACTGTTCCGGTCGGAACGTGGGTGATGCGCACGGCTGGCTTTTCAATGCCACGGGCGGCATAGCTGTCGATGCGGAGATCTTCGGCTTTGACTTCGATCTCCCCTGTGCTCTCTGTGTCCTCTGTGGTTGAGGTTTTTGTTCCCGCTCCTGCCCTCCGCATCACCCAGCAGCCTTTGTTCTTGCCTTCGCTTTCGAACATGAGCACGCCGCTTTCTTTCAGCTTGGTGAAGGCCGCATCCCAGAAATGCAAGTGCAGAATCTCGCTCTCGCGCGGCAGGAAGTCGTATTCGATGTCCAACCGATCCATCGTTTCCAGATGCCGCCGCAGCACCGCGGTCGAAATCAAATCGGCAATCGCAGCGGTCTCGCTCGACGCGTCTTCGATCGCGTGCAATGTCGCCAGCCGCAGCTGCGTGTTCTGTTTGTCCTGCTCGTACCACTGCGAAACGCGGGCGTAGAGGTCCCAGCAGTAGTAATCAAATCGAGGCTCGCGCGCCAGTGCTTCGATTTCGGCGCGAGACTTCTTTTCAAGGTGGATAAACCCCACCACTACATCCGCGACCTGCACGCCCGTGTTGTCGATGTAGTTCTGAACGTCCACTTCCCTGCCCGCATATCGCAGCAAGCGAACGAATGTGTCCCCTAGGATGGCGTTGCGCAGATGCCCAATGTGCGCCGCCTTATTGGGATTGATGCTCGAATGCTCCACCAGAATCTTGCCTGCGGGAACATTGGCGGGCGGTTTCCGGTCGGCGGCCAAAGCAGCAGCCAGATAAGCGCGGTCCGCCTTTGCGTTGAGGTAGCCAGGAGGAGCGACCGACATTTCGGCAATGCCCTCGATTGCTCCGATCTCGGCCCAAATGGCCTCGGCGATCTTCATCGGCGCGGAGCGCAGCGGCTTGGCAAAGGGAAAGATAGGGATGGCAAAATCGCCGAGCTCGACCTTCGGCGGCTGCTCTATCACGACCGCAGGCAGACTAACTCCAGGGTAGCGGCGCGAAAGACACTCCCGCACCTTCTGTGCTAGACGGCGTTCCAGATGAAGATACACGAAGCCTCTCTAAGCTGTTGAAGAAACAGTGATTTTAACAGACTGTGCGCCGCCCGCAGGTTTGACGCGCGATACGCCCTTCCCTATGATGAAGTCTCTGGTTTGTAAACGCTAAACCACAGCGGGCACGGAGTCTCACAGGGGTCGTTCCAGCTTTCCCCTGTGATCCCCTGTGCACTCTGTGGTTAAAGATTTCTCCATGCGCATTGCTTATCTTGAGTGTTTTTCCGGCATCAGTGGCGACATGTTCCTGGGCGCGCTCGTAGATGCTGGAGTTCCGCCGCGAGTGCTCGAAGAAACCGTCGCAGCGCTCGGTGTCGGGGCCCGGCTTGAGATTTCGCGCGTGGTGCGCAGCGGAATTTCCGCGACCAAGGTGGATGTTTGGGTCGCGGGCGAGAAAGATCTGCCTCGGGAAGAATACTGGGCGAAAGAGGGTGTGACGCGAGCGCCCTTGCCTGCGGAATCTCACCAGCACGCTCATAAACATCACCACCACGACCACGGCCATCAGCATTCTTCTGGAGTCGGCGCGACACAGACGACTTCCACGCCGCATGTTCATGGCCACGCCCGCGGCCTGACCGAGATTCGCGAAATCATCCGCAAGGCAGCCATCAGCGGCACCGCCAAGAAGACCGCCATTACGATCTTCGAGGCGTTGGGCGCGGCTGAAGCCAAGATTCATCAGGTGCCGGTCGAGCAGATTCACTTTCACGAGGTCGGTGCGGTAGATGCCATTGTAGACATTGTCTGCGCGGCCGTATGCGCCGAGGCGCTCGCGGTGGACGAGTTCGTCTGCTCACCTTTGAATGTAGGCGGCGGGACGGTGGAGTGCGCGCATGGGACATTTCCCGTTCCTGCCCCGGCCACGGTCGAGTTGCTCAAGGACGCCCCCGTGTATTCTTCGGGAGTGCAGGCAGAGTTGGTCACGCCCACGGGCGCCGCGATCGTGAAGACTCTGGCGCGCCGCTTCGCCACGTTCCCCGAGATGAAGATCGAACAATCCGGCTTTGGCGCGGGGTCACGCGAGTTTCCCGGCCTTCCCAACGTCGTCCGCCTAACTATAGGCGAGACAGCCTCTCTGCCGGTCATGCAGACGTCGCAGGAAACCATCACGGTGCTGGAGGCGAATCTCGACGACCTCAACCCGCAGGTTT
>Ga0187771_10000531_pt1 | contig 23686 bp, 26 predicted proteins | sample 0116_SJ02_MP15_1_FD_133139 | JGI IMG/M metagenome (GOLD analysis project Ga0187771, IMG submission 133139) | Tropical peat soil microbial communities from peatlands in Department of Meta, Colombia - 0116_SJ02_MP15_10_MG | ecosystem: Environmental > Terrestrial > Soil > Wetlands > Peat | place... | reverse complement strand
CTTCGAACCGGAAACTGTCGGAACATGGGTTGCAAGCGCGACGTTCAATGGAACCGAAACTCTCTACGGATCTGATGCTTCCATAGCGACAATAGTGGTCGAGCAAAGTGCGCTTGCAGAGTATTCTCTTTACATATTCGGTGGAGTAGGAGCGGTGACTATGATCAGCTTGATACTTTACCTGAGAAAGATAAGAGGCTAGATCTAACGAACAGTCCGCGGTTGTAGAGTAGCCAAGATACGTATTCTGGATTCATTAAGACTATAAAGTCGAAATTCGACTAATGGTAAGGAAAGGTCGAAGACGAACAAGAAAAAGGCAACTTGAAAGAAACGTAAGCATGTCTAGGCCTTCCGACTTAATCAGACTGGCACGGAACGGTCACAGGAGAAAGCGAATTGTCGACGACTTTGGAGAAGAGAGCTCCGGTAGCCGTCATATCGGCTTCTTCTCAAGCGAAAGCGTTGAACGCTGAGAGTGTTACTACTATAGTTACTAATTTTCTAAAAAGAATTGGGAACAAGGGTGGCTTGAAACCGAAACGAGTTACCCTTGAAGAGACAATGTACGTCGTCGAGATCGAGATGAAAAAGTTCACCGCAATAGTGCGAGTTGACTCTGAAACGCACGAGATAAAAGGATACGAAATCCAACCTAAGAGCGAGGAGTCTTCTTCATTCTCGATTTCTCCAAAGGCAATAGTAGTAATATTCGGCATTGCAGCAGCCGTTCACGTCATGCTAGATTTCATTCTCAAAATGACGGGACTCTAATTCTCATTCCTGAATCCTGAGTTCATTCAATACACTATAAGCGTGTCGTTTGAAGCTGCGAAGGAAGAAGGAATGAACCTGCGTGTGCAAAAAAACTTTGGTGATGGACAGCTTAAAGGGCATAGAGCGGCGAATCTTTGTTTTATTATTGCTCTCTTGAAAGTTTTTCGACCATGTCGATAACTCTGTATTCTCCCGTTTCTTGCGGGTGTTGCATTGTCTCGTACGCTTGCAGGGTTTGTGTCGCGGCTTCTCTCCATGTGAAGTACTGCAGTACCCGTTTTCGGCCATTTTGTCCCCATCTTTTGGCTCTATCAGAATCGCATAACGTCTCCTTGATGCCCCAAGCAATATCGGCTGGGCTTCCACCATTGACGTGCACTCCATTCTGGTCGGATCCGAAAGGTATTACTTGTTCTCTGAACCCGACGACACCCTGCGCGCCAACGATTATGGGTTTGCCCATCGACATTGCTTCAAGGCTTACTATTCCGAACGGTTCGTACACGGACGGAAATATGCAGACATCTGCGGCAGCATAATGCAGGATACGTTCCTTTTCAGGTACAAACTCGAATCTGCATACGATTTTTTCCTTTATTCCAAGCCTGTTTGCCGCGTCGACCACGTCGTTCTGCTGTTCGCCCTTCCCCAGAATCACGAGTTTCGTGTTCGGGTACTCTTCTAGCACCATCGGCATTGCCTGCACTAGGTTCGTAACACCCTTGACCCACGTGAGCCTGCCTAGGAAAAGGATCATTTTTTCCTCCGGTTTTATGCTGTACTTCTCGCGTATGGCTGCCACATCTTCGCTCTTGCAATTCTTCGGATCATAACACTGAGGGTCAACGCCGTTCCAAACTACGGTTATCTTCGATTTTGGCCATCCGTGTTTAACGAGGTCTTCTTGCATCGCGTGACTAACAGTGACTATCCTGTCAACCTTTTGAGATGTTGCCCATTCAAGATGCGAGACGACCTCTGAACCCTGGCCTCCGGCCCTCCCCCATTCAGTGCTGTGAACGTGAAAAGCAACAGGAGTTCTTGTTTCATTCTTCACCATTAAGCCTGAGATGCTGCTTAGCCAATCGTGTACGCACACGACGTCATAGTTTAAACGTTCTTTTTTCAGCATGCTGTTTATGAATTTTGACGCGCTAAGTATGTTATAGATGAATATGTCGTTGAACATTCGTATGTTTGTTCCCCATTTTTTCAGATCATCAATCACAAACATTGGAAACACGTTACTGGCATCCGCGACCAACGGTCTATGAACTTCAACGCCCTTCACGATCTCCCTTGTTTTCAGGTTGCCTGGATTCAGTGTGAAGACAGTAACATCATTGCCCATCGAAACGAATTCCCGAGTTATGTATTCAGCGTAGGTACCCAAACCTCCGACGAGAGCAGGTGGATACTCCCAAACGAAGAAACCTATCCTCATTGAAAAACACCGCCCAAAAGCGATCCTATATCTGAAACTGTGGAGCCGCATTCATTTCGCAAGATTATCACTCTGCGTCAGAAATCGCACTGTAAAGAATAAATAAGTTGTGAATTCGAAATCAAAACAGGAACTAAACGCAGTTTAGCGTTTCTGGCTTACCGAAAGACTTCTATTAGAACTCGCTGAAGAGCCGGAGAAAGAGAATTCCGCTCGTTTTGTCCTTTCGGGAGAGCTGTTTTTCTGCTTCCACCAGCAGGCGGCAAAACCCGTGTCTCCCCGAAATCATTGTCATGGTTTTGTAGACTGTGACGTGTCAAGTCTTGGGTTTCGGTGTCTCCTTGCTCCCGTTCTTGGATGTCTTATCTTCTTCTTGCGCAGTTTTTGGTTCCTGCACTGATTCTACGTTCCTCTCCTGTTTCGGCTGGGAGACTTCTTGTTCACTACTTTGAGGGAGAATCTGTATCTTTTCTTGCATAGGATGTAGAAGATCAGGCGGAGGGTAGGGCGCGTCCAAAACTGATGAAAGTAGGTAGATTGAACTGAAAACGTGCTGATAAACCGTGAAGAGAATCTGCGGGACTTGCGTCTTGGGGTTAACTTCTAACTTCTTGTTAATATCCTGTGGGTCACCCTCAAGGCTCAACACTCCAGTTACGGCGTATTTTGCCACGCTAGGTTTGGTGTTTACAGAAAGATTGAAAGCGAGTGTGGCCTGTTTGCTGGTTCTCTTTTGTTCCTCAAGCTTGGCGTTAATATCGAAGAAGAATTCTTCAGCCGATCTGTCTTCGCCTGTTTTTTCGCCTTGTAGGCTACCTATGACGATTGAGACAGTAACACCTGAAACAGAATATTTCGGGCAGATGATTTATTCCCCCAAGTTCTTTTAACCATTTTGTATTTAACCTTTTTAACGTGCTTCAGCGCTGTTTCATATGATATGATACTACCATGACCTGTTCTCTCGCCATTACTGATACAATCCTGGTACTGTCAGATCCGTTGAGAACCTGAAGCCACCTACATTATCTGTTTCTCGTTTGGCGCGTAAGATCATTTTTTCGGGTATATCATCCTTGAAATAGGCTACGTAGTTTACGCTTTTTCCGAGTCCTAAACGTTCAATCTGTTGGATCGCAGTTTTGAACTTCTCCAGTCCTTGGATTTTTCCGTTGATATCTTCAATCGCCTCGAAGAGTATTTCCGCTTCACCCTGCTCAGTCGAGCACAGCAGAATTCCCGCAGATTGAACCCAACAAGAAGATTCTCCTTTCTTTCCCTTCGTTTTGCCCTTTGCTGGCTGCTTGGTTTCTGCGTTTCTTTTCCCTTGAGCCCGTATGTTTTTTTGCATTGAACTCGATTTTTGGAACCAATCCTCACCTCCATGGTTTTCCTCACAGCTTCGTAGTAACGAGCCGAGCCATTGACTGTAATCTTCAGCTAATGCCCTGTATTGATCGATCTCTTCAGAAATGCTTTCGTTAATCTCTTTCAAAGAATAGAATGTTCGAATTTCAGTTCCCATCACGCGTCACCGCTTCTGATTAGATTCTTCGAGAGCTACTACGCATCCAGTCGACATTTCTCTGCTGAACCTCCAAACCACAAAATCTGTCGCCAACCTGATCAAGGAAAAGATGCGTTTCTTTCGATAATAAAATTTGTATATCATATTTGCTACATACTGTTTTTTGGACTGCCTGACGTCCTCTGGTCTCGATAACCAGCCAACAGACCGGCCTAACACTCCTGATAATTTGCGTGCTAGATTACCCCAAGCAGACGTGCCAAGAGCATCGCTTCAGCACCCTCGTAATGCTTGTTCAGAACATTCGATGATGGCGAGAAGAATTCACTGCTGCTGATCATCGGCACCGACTGAGGAAAACGCTTTCGACACTTTCTGCATTTCTTTGGTCACTGAAGATAAGAATTTCATTCGTTCTTCGATCTTCTGTCTTTGTGCAGTGACGAGTAGTTTTACTTTGGGCATAGTATCTTTAGCGATGGCAACCATAAGGTCGCGGTGCTTTTCTTCACGGAGGCTCTCGATCTTTGCGTACCCATCCTTATAAAGAAGTATAAGATTACCTAAAGGATCGACGAGTGCCTGAGCAACATCGCCCATGTTTTTTGGAAGCGTGGTCGTCGAAACAGGAAGTGTCGTGGCAATGGGTTGCACAAGCTTGCGGAATGATTCGAAGAATTCTGTCACCAGAACTTTTTCCTCAGACATAAGCTCGGAGATTTGTCCGATATCATCCTGCACGTTTTTCAGCGAATCAAGAATTTCTTGGAGGGTTGACTGAGGAGCCTTGACTTGCTTCTGCTTTTCCTTTGGTTCAGGTTGGAGCTGCACTGGCTCTTGGATGGCGTTAGTCTCCTCGGTCATAAGTTTCACTACATGTTTACCTGTCCACTTCAGAAAAGTCCTTGTATGTTACAAGTCTCTACGCACATAAGCTAGATAGAACAAAGTGTTGATGAGTCAGATTGCCCCTTAGAATATAGGCGGCGCTATGTCGCGAGTCGTAATACGTAATATTTATATTTCATTCTCCACGGTATAATATTGCAGGGGCGAACGCCTCTTGAGTTATGGGCATCAAGGCCTGAAGGATCAAAAAGAGACGAGTAGAGTGGAGGAAGTCTCGTCTATTCGACGCGAGAAGTTCAAAGTAACAGTGGCCTTGACCAAAGAGCGTCCTATGTCACAGTGTCCGCTCTATAACAAATATGAGATCCAGAGGTACGACCTTCATCCAAACTACAGCTTCTCGCACTTGGATGACTTGATTCCAAAGAACACACCTGAGTATATTGACAGTGGGCAGCATTATGTAGAGCGGATGGTGCGAGCCCTTTACTATTTCAAACAATGTGCGCTCATAGGACCGTCAGGAACCGGAAAGACTCACATAGTCTACCTTGTGGCAGAACTCTGCGGTTTGCCTGTCTTCGAAGTTAACTGCGGTCTACAAACATCTTCATATGACCTAATTGGACGCTTCATTGGACTGGGCAAAGAAAATTGGATTGACGGTTTGTTGACCAGGTGGCTCAGACTTGGAGGAATAATGTATCTCGACGAAGCTAACATGATGAAACAGGACGTTGCGACAAGGCTGAACCCAGTGCTTGACACTAGAGGCCACCTGGTTCTGAACGAAAAAGACAATGAGGTTGTCGAGAGACACGTGTATGGGTATCTTATAATCAGCATGAACCCTTATTCAGCGGAATTCGCGGGAACGAAGCCTTTGAACGCGGCAATGAGAAGACGTATGGCAGTATGGATTAATTTCGACTATACGAGCGTCGGCGAGAAGATTTCGCCGACAGAAGTCAAGATGTTGATGAAAAGAACCAGAGTCGAGGAGGACACAGCATTCAAAATCGTTAAAGTCGGCGCTGAATTGAGAAGGCAGTACAAAGCAGGGGATCTGCCTTATGGTCCGTCTCTGGGGGATCTGATTAATTGGGCGACACTAATTCACGATGGCAACTCGGCGAACGATGCCGCTGATGAAACTATCGTTGCGGTGACCAGTGATAATGCTGAAGTGCAAGATGACGTGAGACGAATTGTCGAAACGATTTTCTCAAAACCTGTGTAAAATGGGTTGAAAATGCGGTAATCTGGATGGGTCTTCTTGATTATGCCTGGATGGTGTCCCTCCAGAAAGACTATATGAAAGCAAGAATCAGACTGCATCCAACTCTGTCTCAACCAACTCTAACCTGGGGCGAACAGAGACTTTCCATAAATCTTCCCAGGCCTCAAACCTCTGAGGAAGGAAACATAGTTTTTATGGGCTCTCAATTTCCACCCGATTTCGATGGGAAGGTCAAAGTAGGAAGACTCTTTAGGGCTTCTGTTTCTCACCTTACAGCTCACACGTTGATACCCCCGTATTATGAAAAAAAAGACGGGGCTTCTCCGAAAAACACGAAAGTCGAGAATTTTGCGTGTTCACTAACGAACGATATCTACGTGAATGCTATCATCGCTAAACAGGCTCCTGAAAGGCTTCCGGATTTGGCTTTCGCAAATAGCTTCTTTCTTGCAAGGATGAAGCCTGCAGAGAGGATTTTCAATTCAGCCACGCGGGTAATGGCGGCATTGCTCTCTAGAGTTAACATGGGAATCGTGAAGGGAACGCTACAACCTGAAGAACAGAAGGCAGTCGACCGACTGACCAGCATTCTCTTTTCACTCAAGGAGAACGTTCAATCCCCGCCTTCTTCACAAGAGATCAAGCTTGACGACGTTCTTGACGAAACGTGGAGCAGCATCGTTGAAACTCTTGAAGAAAACGGCCCCATCGTAGAAGCCCCTTCTCTACCGTACACTGAAAAAATCGGCGCGTGCAGTCTATTTTACCCCGAAGAGCTACTTTCGACTTCGGAGGATGAAGGCACATTCAAAAAATGTCTAAGAGCCCTCACCGGAACTGCCTCATCAAACGAACCCATGTCTTCTTACTGGAAAAAAGAATCAGACATGGAGGTCACACAGGCTTTTGATACGGAATCGCAGCAGAGAACCCGAGAGAAAAAGATGCTGAACAGACTTCAAGAATACATACAAGAAACCAGATTCAAATCAATCGGCTTCCCTGAGGAAGACTATACCCAGTATATGGAGGCCAGGGCACTCCTGCCTGGAGGAAGCCGACGGCTCCTAGATAGTCTGAGAGTAGCTCAGGACGCCCTAGACGAGGACCCAGGCAAAGAATTTGGACAACTTGATCTGACAGCAATCATTCAGGTTATTGCAAGCAGGAAACCCGCCACTGATGTTTTCATGCGGGACGAATACTTGAGTAGAAGTTATGCATGGGGGATCCTGCTAGACGCGAGTGCCAGCATGAGAGCGAGAGGCGAATATGCCCGGAGTCTAGGTATTTGCATCGCAGAAGCTGCAAGAGAACTCTTAATGGACCCAGGTTCCTGGTTCTTCTTCGCTTTTAGCGATCGCTTCTACGTGCTGAAAGATCCTTCCGAGGCATACTCACAGAGAGTTCGAGCAAGGATCGGCGGTCTGAAGCTTGATGGTCTGACGTATATGCCAGATGCTATTCAAGTCGCTGGAAAAATCCTGGCCAAGAGATACGACGAGCAAAGGTTCTTAGTAGTCATTTCTGATGGGACTCCTTTAGGCTATCCAAACATTCAAAAAGCGATGTCTGAAGCCACTAGCTCGTTGGAGAAGAAGGGTGTCATAATAGTCGGTGTCGGAGTCGAAACAGACAAAATGAAGGATTTCTTCAAGGTAACTTCAATCATTCACGATCAAAAAGACCTGATAAAGAGCTTCGCAAAGCTCTACGTCAAGGCGTCTGAAGCCGCGCTCGAAGCTTAAGGACAACTGCTTTACTCGTCGGAGGAAAAGAAGAGTAAGATCGGTCAAGCCGTTTCTACTTAGATTTCCTGAGGCCCCTTTTCACTTTCGGTCAGTCTTGACAACAATACTTGCATTGTTTCCACGAACGCTTCGTAGTTTGTCCAAAGAGCAACCACTTTAGCCTTCTTCCTATTATTACTGTCTTGTTGTTCGTCGTCCTTCTGAATGACCATCAAGAGTTCTTTTTCATCTGAAATCATGAAACAAGGCAAATTCTTGACATCTACAGTGTGGTAATCGTGCGATGACTTCATCTTTTCGAGGAAGAATTTGCTCTTCAAAGAATTGTCAGTCAGCAATTTGACGCATAATTTCTTTGAAGACCGCTCCAGGTTGTCTGTGAAACCGCTATGGTATAGTTGAGCCAAGTAATCTCCAGGAACAAAGATCCCAAGGCTAGCCTTCGTGTTTTTCAAGAGTTCATTTGCTTTTATGATCATCTGCTGCTCGCCTTCGAGTATCTGAAAAATCTCTTTTCTGCTATCTTCGACAATTGGCTGAGGCATTGACGACCAAAGCTCAACTAGCCCGACCTTTTCCCTTTCTAGAAGCTTAATCCTCATCTTTTGGGCTTCAATCAACAGTTCTATTGCTTTCTCCATAGGCACGGCTGTGAACTTTAGAGGTTTCTCGAAGGCTGAGAAGACAATTGCCTTCTTTTCAAGGTCACGAAGTATTCTGTATGTCTCCGTCCGATGAAGCGAGATGGCCTCTGCGATTTCTGAAGCCTTCTTTTCGCCTGATCTTGCGAGGTATAGGTAAACTCTTATCTCGTTTTTCAGCAACCCAAACCTTGAAAGTGTTTCCTCTACGAACGTCAATTGTTTGAGTCCTTTGTCCTTCTTGACGAACTTCCATGCTTCGCTCTTTTCGTCATAGACCCTGACGATGTCATTAGTTATCTCCATCGATAATCCCATTGGATCATTCACCTGTCGCTTCGAAGTGTGAACTTGACGCCAGATTCTAACAAAGCATATACTTTATCCTTATGAACCGCAAATATGAATCAGAAATTCAGGTTAAGAAAAGTAGTCAGACATCATACAATCTTTGTGCTGATTCTATTAGGGAATGTCGTGTCTACATGACACTAGCATGTAGCATTTGCCATTACGAATATGCCGCGAGAATCATGGACCTGCGCTGAAACTTCTATAGTGCTCAGCGCGTAAGCATTGAAACACAAGGAATAGGTTCCGTTGCCGTAGTCAATCAGGTTATTACTTAACAGGTCCACTGGTATCCAAGGTCCATCCGTTTCATTTTGGTAGAGTACTCTGATGTCCTTGGCTAGTGCGAACCCTTGCTCGGAGTAAACTGTCCAGGTAGCATTCACCGTCTTTTCGCTGTCGTTACCTGTGGACGACGCCTGAACGATCAGAGCTGTCGTTATGTTTGTCGCATACTGTGAGCAGTAGTTCACTGATGGCGCCGACTCGTTTAGTATGAAGTTTACATACGCGCTTGAAATTCCTGAGCCATTGGATCCCCAAGAAGTCTCTATTCCGTTTTGGTATGATGCCGAGACCAAAGGAATAAAGAGAAGACGGATTTCGCCGTCGTAGGAATGGCTCTGCAAAATCGAAACTAATCTGTCCAAGTTTGCCGTCAAGACGGATGTACCTCCACCGTTGGAGGCATTTGCAAGGGCACTAACCACTGTGTCGAGCGTGCTCAGCTTGGTTGCCGAGAATTCATAGTCTATCGACGCCGAGTCGTCTGTGACGTTGTTATTAATCTCAAAAACGTAGTAGGCTGTTGATAGGAGAAGCATCGTTATGATTAGAGACGTTATTATCAACGCTTGGCCTGAATCTGACTTCTTGCGTTTTTGTGTCATGCTAGCTCACGTTTGAAAGTTGAAGACGGACAACGTAGATTCGGTAATTACTGCCCGAGCTAGCGCAGACATACTCCGCGGCTGCAATGTCTGTGTTGACTGGGCTTCCACTTGATATTAGGACCTCGTTTACGGGGTTCATGTTTTCGTCAAAAACTGTAAGGTTAAACCATATTGCCGGGGACACTAACGATTGGACACACTCTCTAAGAGTATCCCAGCTTCCATTCTCTATTAGACTCGATAAGGAGCCGTCAGTGTCTAAAGTAACAAGGGTGCGTTGAGCCAAGGAATGAAGAGTCTCATCGTGTGAGCGTCCTACCTGACTCCCGGAAGGAATCATCGCCAAAGCAGAAAGCAACAGAACTGACGCGAAGAAAGCTTCGATAACCCTGATTTGTCCCCGCTTGGCCGCCAAGAACCTCATTGACTTGAGCCTCCGAAGCGGAGTTCTAAACTATAGAGTGCGCCCCTAACGTCAACTACGTAGCTGAAACTGTGGCACTCAGCCTTCGTAAAGTCTGCGCCTGCATCCAGTGGAATTTGCGGATAAGCTGTCCATTCTATGAAAAAAGTTGAAGCACTTGTGCCCGTTAATATTAGCACGATCGGGCTTTCATCCAAGAAAGATGGGATCGCATAGGTTGAGTTCGAGGTCACCGTAAGATTGGATTCGTAATCGTATGAGAACGCGTAAGCGTTTTCGAGAACAATCTCGGAATAGTTCGGACTTATCCAGAGATTATTGTCAAGTGGGCTTAGTTTGAGTAGGTTATTGGTCGGCGGTTGGTCTGTGAATGCCTGCTCAAAGCAATACACTGCGTAGGCGGTAATTCTCGAATCGCAAGTGGCTCTTGCAAAGACGATGAGTGAGGCCGTGCCGTTGGATGCGTTTGGAATTTCGATGTTCATGTAGCATACTCCGTCAAGCGACGTGCTGCCGGTTGTGCTGAAGACAAAGTTTTTGGCAACAACGTAGCAGTTTAGCGAAGCTGTCACTGGAGCATTATCCTCGCTTACTGAAACTTCGAAAACGTATGTGGTCGAGTTACCCGAAGTATTATTCGAGTATGGAGTTATTGAAACGTCCAACAACTGGGTCACAGAAATCCCAAGGGCAATATTCTTCAGCCTTGCGGCTTTCAGCAGCTGCGTATAAGTCAATGCGAAGGCATTTTGGCCGTTGAGCCTGCTGATCTTGTCTATGTCAAGTTGAGTCGGATTCAGCGAACCGTTCTTCGCCAAGCCGAAGACCTCGGGAATCATTGATTCGTTGGAACCCCAACCTGCTGGTGCACCGCCGTTTAGAATAATGTTTTCAGATAATGCTCGGAGATAGTCGTCTTCGTTTAGATTTTGATACTCGGCTGTATGGGCGGAGAGAATTTCTGATGATAGGACAGTGGCTCCAATTACGACTGCTATCATTATTGTGCATGCAAAGAACGTGTCGATAGAAATCGTTGGCATATTTATCCTCAGTCTACGTTTTTATTCCGAAGGCACCTGCGAGGAAGATTTGTGAAAGGATGAGTGACACATAAGCTGTCACAGCCAGCATAGCTGAGTGTTTGAATCCTGCGGCGAGGTTTCCTTCGCTTATTTTTCCGATAAAGAAACCTGAGATCCAGCATTGAATGATTATTCCCACTGAGAAGACGCTCATTTGGTCTTGCATCGACCCTATTGCTATTGGCGAAAGGCTGGAACTTACCACTGTTGACATCAGGTAAGTGGTTAAGGCGACTATGGTTGTCGTCACAGCGATGAGGATACTCCAGATAAAAGCGAGGATGATGTACGGTCTGAGCAAGGCTCTTCTGTTGATTTGGATTTCGTGTTCTTTTTCGCTATACTCTGATAAGATGTCTAGTGCCTGTGTGGAGTTTCCGCCGATTTCGACCGTTTCGATCATCATCGCAAAATTCACGGTAACGAACCAGCTCCTTATCTTCTGTCGAATGTTGTCGAACGTTCTTCTTAATGGAGTGCCCCATTCGATTTGGCTTCTCACGAGGTCGAGAAATTGAGAGAATTCGCCGTAATCCTTGCGCTTTGTTGCTTCAATAATGCTTTTCTCTGGAGACAGCCCGATCTTCTGTGACTCAGTGACTTCTCGAATGAAGTTTGGAATAGCGTCTTCAGCATTGTAGTTGACTCTTGCGATCTTGTGGTATTGGAAAGCCATCGGCAAGGATATCGCTACCAGTCCAATCGTCACAAGCTCAGCCATGCCAACCGCTTGGCTAATGGAGGAAAGAGATGGGATTAGCAGTATGATGGATATCGGCAAGCCGATTGCAAGCATAAGAACTAGGGCTTTCTTGTAGACGTCTCTTAGGTCGGGAAAAGAGCTCATCTGCATGTTGTGGGCAGCAAGGATGAACACAACCGATATTATCGGCATGAACAAGAAGGCGACCAAATACGTTATGATAGGCGAGTTGGGAATCGAAGTGCTGCCTAGAACTTGCAGTATGCTTGTTGCAGAGAAGACGACGAAGAGAATATAGGTGCACAAAGTCACTATTAGCATAACTGAATAGGCCTCAACCAGGGTTGCAATCTTTTCAATTGAACGCGTGATAGCCATGTTTCGAAGCTCGAAAACTGATTTAAGCTCACTTCTCATGTAGTCGACTATTTTTCCCCCGCTTCTGACAGAAGAAGCAAATCCGCTGAGGAAGTTTCTATAAAGTTTGGATTTGGTGACTCCCGCTCTGTGCTGCATGACCGTGAGCGGGTCTTTTCCAAGTACTTCAACCTGCCTAACGACTTCATCTGCCTCTTTTCTGAACATCGGAAGAAAAACCAGCTTTCGCATTCTCTTCCAGCTGTCGTACAACGACATTCCGCTCGCCGCCATGAGAGTGAAAATCATCACGGCAAAGGGCAATTCATATTCTATCTTTTCTTTCTCCTCACTTGCAGCATTAGCCAGAAAGCCGAAATGCTTGCCAACTGAACCATTGGAAGTCTTCGTCTCATTGAGCCTCCACGTTGTTCTTGTCGAGGGGCTCGAGAAGATTAAGGGAGCTACTAAGCGCCCTGTGTACACTTCTGAAATCTCGCATGTTCTTTTCAACCATTTTTAGAAGAAGCTGTTTTCGTCTCTCAAGTTCTTGTTGCACGACGCTTAACGGAATGACAAGATTCTTGGCTATCTTGGCCAATAGATAGCTCTTATCAAGGTTCTGTTGAAAAATATCTTTTGAGGGGTTCCACGAGAATATGTCATAGAGGTTGCCTCCAACGTCCATTTCGGATACTTGTACGAATTTTCTGCTTGATATCTTGTGGTCAGCTGAGACAAAAGTTGGGATTTTCACTTGCTTGACTACGATGACACAGTTCATCAATGAGATTATGGAAGATGGAATGTTCATCGGGGGTTGAGTCAGACGTTTGACGGCGGTGTCCACGTCCTCCGCATGCATCGTGCAGAGCCCGCCGTGCCCTGTTGCCAGTGCCTGGAAAAGTACGTAGGCTTCTTCGCCTCTCACCTCTCCCACTATGATTAGAGCTGGCCTGTGTCTTACCGCTGACTTTATCAGATCGTATAGGCCAACTTCTCCTTCACTTTCGCCGCCAAACCCTGGCCGTGCAATAGTTGAAATCCAGTTTTCCTGTGGAAGGTTGATCTCAGCAACTTCCTCGACGGAGATTATCTTAAAATCAGGTCTTGCCAGACACGCTATGGCATTTAGAGCTGTAGTCTTGCCAGCTCCAGTCGGACCGACTATCATGATTGACATCTTGTTTTCCATCAAGAGCCAAAGATAGGCTGCAATCGTTTCATCTATAGTCTCGTTGGCAATCAGGTCGATTATCGTAAACGGGTCATCCCTGAATTTCCTGATGGTAAAACTCGTGCCTGCGGGAGTTGTTTCTTTTCCGAAGGAGACAGCCAATCGGTGTTTTCCTGGAAGAGTCAAATCTACGATGGGATGTGCTATGCTGATATGTTTCCCTTCCCTATGAACGATTCTTGTTATGAAGTCATCAAGTTCCTGTTCGTTCTCGAACACCACGTTTGTCCTTATGTTTTCGTATTTCCTGTGCCAAAGATAGATCGGCTTATTGACTCCGCCGCAGCTTATGTCCTCAACAGAAGGATCAAACATTATAGAGTCAATTTTGCCAAAACCTATCAGGTCTCTCTCTAAGTAGTACAGAATCTTGCGCATGCCAATTTCCGAAGTTGCTTCAAAAGCTTTGCCATGATTTTCTACTATCTCTGGTAGCTGCCTATGGAAAGATTGAGCCAGAGACTCGTCAGACTCAGGTGCCTTGAGCTCGTATTCTAGGATGTTTCTGAGCCTCTTGTAAGTGTCTTTCTCCTCCTTGGTCATAGGCAGTTCGTCGACAACGTAAAAGTAGCTCAGTTCAGCCTCGTTCATGAATATCCAAGCATAAGAGAAAGGTGCTTTCAGAGGATAACTTTCAAGTTGTGTGTAGCCTTCAGGCAGTTTGCATCCCTGGATGCCCAGGTATCCTGCGAGATCTTCCGTAGAGATTTCGTCTTTTTCTTCAACTTGTTCCTCTTTTCCCTTGCCCAGTTTCACCCTAGTCACCATCGAGAAGTTGCAGGTACGTTCCCGTGCTATTTGCGCTGCATTCTAACATCGCCGGACCCGAGTCGCTGACGTATACGCCTGATGCTGAAACTGCCGAAGGAATTGACACTTGCAGATCGGTTGAAAATTCGCTCGTGCCGTATCCAATTTGAACCCAGGCAGCGAAAGAATCGTTTTCAAGCTGTATCCAATATCTCTGATTGCCAACAAGAGGGGGGATGTCTAAAGTCAGGCGCGTAGAAAGATTGTTTGCGGTTGTTGCCGAAACGAGTTCGCAGCTTTTTGCTGCCACATACTCTGCAATGTTTTTTATTTGCTGTTGTTCTGCTTCATTTTTCGTGTCGACAGTTGACACATCGTAGGAGTAGATTAGCAGGGTTCCGACGATTATTGAGGCGACAAGTGTGTACACGTAACTTGGGATTATTGACGGCAGATTTTCACCTCATCCATGTTTCAATCTTGACATCGCTAATGATCAGTTCCAAGTTGACCTCAGCGCTGGTGCCGCCTGAAATAGGAACTGAGACTTGTCCCTGAACGCCATCCAGACTTGCGCTGATGTTGAGAGTGCTCGTTTGATTGGATACGTTGTAGGTTGTGACGATGTCTTCCACGTTCGTGCATGAGATTACCAGCGGTACTTCGCCCATCGAGTCTATATCCTGCGAAGAATTCAGGTTCACCAAGTATACGCGCACATCATTAATCGTCGTGTTGTCTTCGTTCGTGTACGTTGCCGCGGAGACTATCGGTCTGTAATGCAAAGCAATCTCAACGTGTTCTTGCCCGTTTGTTATGTACAGCTGAGTCTTGGCCGAGCCGCTTTGATTTACTATCGAGCGGCTGTCCCCCTTCAAAAAGAGCCCAGTGTTTGCTGTTTCAGAGTACGGAAGTTCATACAAGACTTCTCCGACACTAGAGTTGAAAATCGTAGCGGATATGCCATCGTCGTCTGTAACATTAACGAGCAGCAGATTCGTCGACGGCTGAACTAACAGTTCTCCGCCGTAATCGTTGATTTGCACGGTCCGCGAGGAGCCCGGTTGACACAGGACAGATGATAGGGCATCGTCAAGAGAACTCATGTCCTGCTGTGCCATCGAATCCTTCAGGGTTACGCTTCTCGCGTCAATTCTCTCGATCGAATAGTAATATGTTACTGCTATGATACCGAGAGTCGAAACGAATAGAATAAGAAAAGTTACCGGAATGGCTAAAGCTTTTTTGGAACGGCAAAGTTTCATTAGCTTTGATCTTGATATTTCCGCGAGCAAGTCCGATAGTCTCCTGTGATTTTGCTCCCTTGAGAGAATTACAACCATCGATTTGATTTGACGATTTGTGTGTAAGCAAAACTACGCATGATGAGCAAAGTTTTTCAAGAAAAGTGAATATAACTTTCATCCTGTCTTTTTATGCGAAGTATCCCGTACACGAATGTTGAGATCACAACTATAGCCAGAACTACTAGCCCATAAGACAACAGAACCCTTTCTACTGACGAATTGTTTGTGCGCGACACGTTCATCTCTATAATATAGTAGTCGTACTTTCCATTTCCTATGGAGTTTGTCATGCCTGCAACGATATATTGACCCTTAGTTACCTCAACGATCGAAAAGGCCTCTTGAAAGCCCTGTCTTCCCTGCGTTCTGCTCCAGAGGACATTTCCTGAATCGTCAACGTTGAATATCCAAATGTTTCTCTGGCCCTTCCCAAAAGAGAAAGTAAATCCTGCGACCACGTATCCCCCTGAACTCGCCGGGATAATTGAATCGACGCTGTCAAACTTCTGCCCCCCGTATGCTCTCTGCCATAGGAGTTTGCCGTTCAAATCGGTCTTCACGATAAAGGCTTTCCCGTCGCCGTTTCCGAAAGAGTGTGTTTCGCCTGCAATCACGTATCCATCTTCTGCCATAGTAAGCGCGCAGCCCAATCCGCTTCCTGTGCCACCATAGGTGTCGCTCCACAATAGAGTTCCATTCTCGTCGATTTTCACCAACCAAACTCTGTAGTCTCCATCGCCGATCGAATTCTTGTAGCCTGCACAAACGTAATCGCCCTCGCTGGTTGCGACTACACTACGGAATGCATTATCTCCATTTCCGCCGTAGGTCCTGTTCCACAAAACTTTTCCATCCACATCTATTTTGACGACCCACGCGTAAGAATCATTACTGCCCAAAGGGAAAGTTAGCCCGACTAGAACGAAACTGTCAGAGATTGTGGTCGCTGAAAAGAGTAAGTTTGCCGTTCCACCTCCAAGGGCCAGATTCCATAATACGTTACCCTGATCATCGATCTTTACTATCCAGCCATCTTCGTCACCTAAAGACGGGAACATGTCGCCTATCAACAGAAAACCATCATTTGTCTTCAGCGCGAACCTGAATTCGCTGTCGTCTCCTTCTTCATAGGTTCTGCTCCAAAGCATCTTTCCATCTTGATCTGTTCTTACTATCCACGCATAAGTCTTCCCCGCATCAAAGGATGACGAGGACCCAACGATAAGAAAACCGCCATCTCCAGACTTCACGATGCAGTATGCCCTATCGTCACCAGCTCCTCCGAAAGTTCTTTCCCAAATCAATTCCTTAGTTGATAAGGCAGAAGGATTGCTGCCATCAACGGAATCTGAATATGCTCTGGTAAGCAAACCTAAGGAAATGCTGATTATGCAAACTAGGCAAATAACAACTGCTTTCTCGACATTCTTTCCATGCATGTTATGTACATCCATGCAGTTTTCAAAAAGAAAATCTGAATTTTGCAGTTGGGTCAACTTTGGACTTTAGCTGCCTTAATCTTGGTTTTGAAGAAAGGAAAAAAGAGTTCATTACGAATACTATGTACGACATGAAGACGAACTTCAAAAAATTAACTGGAATAGCCAAGACTGTTCTGGAACGCCAGATCATTTGTGATTTTCTACTTGCGAAGTGCCCTTTCATTTCTCTCCCTTTCCTGAAGCTGCGGGCAAACTTCGTATTTTCCATATTCATGTGGCTGGTTGGGCTTATGACAGGGTTACGCATCAGATGTAGCCTTCTTCAAAAAAGAAAATAGAAAAAGAAATGTTGTAAATTTAGTTCGTGGCCGCATTGCTTGCTTGGACGTTGGTTTCCTTGTAATAGGTGGCCTGCGAAGAGAACACGCTTATTGCAACTGTTAGACCTACATCGTTCACCGAAATGCTGTCTGGCGACGTTATGTAGATAACCACTGAATAGCCTGACTTTAGAACCAATGTCGTACCTGCAGTCTCGTTCGTGTAGGCTGAGAATCCCCCGGCGCTTATGTACAATAAGTCAGTTGTCAGCGGCGTTGTGAGCGTATCGTAATAAACAGCATTCGCAGTAACTGCTTGTACTGTTTGTCCTCTGACTGCAATCTTTTGCAAGACCACGTCTCTACCACCGGTGTTGACAATCTCCATTGCTGCCTCTGCCTGTCCTGTCCCCGTTGTGGGCGTATTATACCATAAATGTGCGTACATTATGTTCAGGCTCTCTTCCTGCACTCTTGTGCTTGTCACGTTGATTGCAAAGTAGGTTACGACTCCAGCGAGAAGCACTGAAACCACTAGAATGATGAGCGTCGTGACCACTGTGCTAAGGGCTTTACGGTTCTTCAATATTTTTCTCATTTTTTTCACTTGGTAACAACTAGAAGCTGGTTAAGCTATACCGTTTTGTGTGTAAAACGCAGCTACACATAGTCTGCCGAAAAAAGAGTCTAGCGAAGAGTGTATTAAACATAAGAAGGAAAAAAAGAAAAAAGTGAATCTTGGTGCTATGGGAGGGCGGATTCGACGTTGGTTTCTTTGTAGTATGTAGCCTGAGCGGTAAATACTGAAATGGCTATTGTCAAGCCTATGTCGTTCACTGAAATGCTGTCAGGATTGACTACGTAGATTAGCATCGTGCTGCCAGACGCCAAAGTCAAAGAATTTGTGGGGTTCGTATTCAAAATATAGGTATTCAAACCTACTACTGTACTATTGGCTTTTCCAGAGGTCGTTGTAAATAATGTCGCATTGTAGGTTAAGTCACCTGTGATTGCTTTGCTGCTAATGTTATAGAACACATTTCCCCAAGAAACAGCTTGTCCGCGCACTGCAATATTGTTCAACACTACGTCTCTGCCTCCCGTGTTGACTATCATAATAGCTGCCTCTGCGCCTGTACCAGATGTCGTGTCGAACCATAAATGCTGGTACATCAAGTTCAGGCTTTCTTGTTGTACTCTTGTGCTTGTCACGTTGATTGCAAAGTAGGTTACGACTCCAGCGAGAAGCACTGAAACCACTAGAATGATCAGCGTCGTCACAACTGTGCTTAGAGCTTTGCGATTTTTCAATATGTTCCTCATTATTTATCTCCTGAGCATCCTTAAGGCAATTTCTGATATGACAATTTGTGTGTAGAAGACAGTTACACATAGTGAACAGAGCTCGTGCTGGACTGCATGGGATGAAAAAAGTCTTAAGAAGAAGGATAGTGGAAAAGTGGCAAAAAAAGTTATGATGATTTGACTGCCTCTACGTTCGTTTCCTTGATGTACACTGCTTGGGCCGAATGAAGAGCCACGCTTGTTGTGAGCCCTACATCACTTACTGAGATACTGTCGGGGTTGACGACGTAGATGAGCATGGCGTTACCTGACTTCAATACTAGGTTGTTGTTTGCGACGGTGAAATTGTACTGAACGCCGCCTAGAACTGCACTATTGGTTCCGCCGGTGTAGTTGAAGTTTGGTACATACGTCAAGTCTGCAGCTATAGCGCCTGGGATCGTGGCGTATAGCACGAATTTTTCGGCGCCTGGGGCGGTAGTGCCATTCCATGGACACGCTTGTCCTCTAACTGCGATCTCATCCAAGACTACGTCTCTGCCGCCGATGTTTACTACCATCATTGAGGCGAGTGTACAATTCGCTGTGCCTGGCGTCGCAGTTGAATTGACCCATATGTGAACGTTTGCAACGTTCAGGCTTTCTTCCTGCACCCTCGTACTCACCACGTTAATGGCATAAAAAACTACGACGCTTGCTAGCAGTATGGATACGACAAGTATGATTAAGACAGTCACCACCTCACTGAGGCCCTGCCGGTTCTTGAGAAGTCTAATCATTCATTTGTCACCTCCTTATGTTGCACCTGCCATCTTTGGTCATATGTTCGTGTTTACTAGCTGTCTACACTGTTGTTAGTTGCTTGCGATAAATATATTGTGTCACACGATTCCATATTGCCCTTATGATTTTCACCTTAAAAGCCCGACTAAAACTTGATCATCCATATTCACACTCAGTCAGCAAATTACACATTCCGACTGATTGAAGAGATATGCCCCAAGAAGGTTCAAACTAACGCTCTGCCTTGATACGCTTCTTTCAAAGACTCGACGTATGCGTCTGTGAAGCGCAAAGATAGCCTCAGACGTGCCTAATCAAACGCGAGAAAAGGAGAAAAATGATGTTATCGGGATTCCTGAAGGAGTCTCTCCGCCCTGCTCTTCAGGAACACCGAGATTTTTTCTTCTGTTGCCACCTCTTCTTCTTTTCGTTTTTGCAGTTTCTCTCTTAGTGAGTTGATGACGTCGTCTGGGTTTGGCGGTTTCATAAGGTACGCGTCAGCGCCGAGGTTCAATGAGTCGACTGCGTTCTGTAGGTTCGGGTAGCCAGTCAGCATAATCTTAACCGTTTTTGGGGATGTCTCGCGCATCGCCTTTAGAACCTTCGTGCCCTCCATGTCGGGAAGCCTAATGTCGAGTATTGCAGCGTCGTAGACTTTGGCTTTAGACTTCTTTATGGCGTTTTCTCCCGTGAATGCCGTTTCAACCTCGAATCCTTCACCTTCCAGTATCAAACTCATCACTCTGCAAATGTGTTCATCGTCATCGACCATCAGAATCTTGGCCTTTCCTCTCTTCAACGCTTCTTCACCTCCGCCAGGCTTGGCAAGCCCAGATTCAGCAGGATAAAAGATTTTATCTCACTGCACGTTTTCAACATTTACACAAACATCCTCCTTGCTCTCGCGATAATACATGCTCTTCAGCTTCCTGACGTAATCAGCGAAGACTATGGGTCCTTTCTCGTCGTACTGCAGTTCTAGTTTCAAACACAACGCTTGGGCAATCGTCTCTTCAAGTATAGAAGCGGCCCCGTAGATCTGTCGTCGCCCAAAACCCATCAGATTTCTCAATTCCGTCGAGAACACGTCCAATTTCTCTGGAATTTCCTCCAGCGGACAAGACTTCTTCGCTAGATAGTCATAAAGTATCGAAGCGTTCATCTCTCCCAAACAGTACTTTGTTGTTTCATCGATAACTTTCACCAGTAACTCATCGAATTTGTCCAAGATCCTAGGCCGTTCCCGATGGGATTATTGCTTCAACGATTGAAAAGTGGCCCTAAAAAGAGTTATGAAGCCATAATACTGATGATTGCCTCCCTAAGAGTGCGGAATCTCAAACTCATCAAAAACAAAGGTGCGTTCTTGCTCAGCGGACACCTCGCCTCTCAATAGTCTTTTATACTGCACGGTCTCAGGTTAGCAGTGTGAGGGGAGCATAGGGGTTTTCCTCTCTCCATTTCCTCAAGTCCAACCTCCCTTATCTGTCCTTATTCAGCCAGAAGTGATCACGTCAAACCTTTTCTCTTTTCGGTTTCTCATAGGTGCGGGCACAGAAGAGAACTTTTCAAACTGAAAAGGTCCTTTCATTCTCGGACACTTCTTCGTGCCATTGAAAAAGTAACGCAGTCACGCCTATCGGCACACGATTTCTATCCCCGGGTCCTTGACTCTGGATTTAGGCAAACGTAAGCAATACTGCTTACCATCTCTACTTCAAGATCTACAAAAAGAACAAGTTTCAACTTGCGTTGCTGTGGCTCAGACGGAATAGGTATCTTAGATTCATAACGCTTTTCTTTCTCCAGTTGTGATCTCGTTGTCTCATTGTGAAGAACTGCAGAGAGGGAATTGGGATAATGACTGAAAATCGTGTCGAACCAACTTTGAGAGTTGAGGACGTGATGGTGAAGGACGTGGTGAAGATCGACGCGGATGCGACCGTCAAAAAAGCCGTTGGCGTCATGAACAAGTTTGAAATCGGTTGCTTGATCGCTGTGGAAAAAGGAAGGGTTTCTGGGATTCTTACGGAAAGAGATCTCCTCAAAAGAGTTGTTGAAGAAGGAAAGGATGCGTCAAAGATTAGGGTAAGAGACGTAATGACCAGTCCGTTGGTTGTTGCTGAACCGAAGATGGATCTTGGCGAAGCTGTGAAAGTGATGTTTCAAATGAAGATCAAGAAACTGCCCGTGGTCGAAGGTAAGCGTCTGATCGGTCTACTGAGTTTAACCGACATAGCTCGTTTCCAACCTCAAATGCTTGTCCTAATCAAACAGCTTGCAACCATGCTGAAATCACCGAAAAACATGCAGAAAGTAATCGATCGCTACGTTATCTAGCGTAAACTGTGCGAAGTAGTTATTTGCCCTTTTATTCTAGAACCGCGTCTTTCAGCAATATCGTATTCGTAACACTTCGAATGGCATCATTATCCTCGTTCCTCCACCCTAGGGACAACCAACCGTAACCTGTCGATTACAGTGTTGTTCAAAGCCCTGGCGAGTTTTGATGGTTGATAATACGTGATCCTTTGTTCCGCTCGTCTTTCTAGAGGCTGGGCAGTTTGCGTGCCCTTAATTTAGCGCGAGCGCTTTTGCCACTCGCTTGCCGAGTTCGGGGTCAGCTTTTTTCAGGTTTGTTGTCAGTTGTCTCTCTTTATACAAATCCTCAAATCCATCTATGTTTGATATCATATTTCAACCTCAAGACTTATTTGAGAATTGCTATCATCTAATAATGCATATGAAAGACCGTCAACAATCAGACGTGGCGTTGATAGAGGCCCTCCGCAAGAAAGGATTAAAGGCCACTCCGCAGAGGATAACGATTTGTAAATATGCTCTCAATACTCGAGATCATCCAACTGCACAGAAAATCTACGATGAAGTCAAGAAGATGCATCCGACGATCAGCTTAGCAACAGTGTACAAGACTCTCCAAGCGCTCGAAAAATCAGGCATGCTTCAGGAGCTGAATTTTCCGCAAGGCCAGGCAAGATTCGATTCTTACATGAAACCACACGTCAACTTGGTTTGCTTACGGTGCGGCAACGTTAGAGATTTTGACGATCCCGCCGCGCGACAGGTCGTTGCAAGGATAGCCGCTGAGGCTGATTTCACTTTGACCGGGCAACGCCTAGACATCTACGGTATCTGCAAGACATGCCGTGTCAAAGCCGAATAGGTGCCTCTTATGTGTCGAATAGAGTTAGAAAAGAGCGCGTGGGTGTGACTGTTCGGGCATGTTAGATCTCGCCGATTTTCTCATCGGGTTCTTCGTTGTCTTTGGTTGTCTGCTTCTGGTTGGCATTACTCGAGGGAAATGGGTTTCACAGAAAATTTGGGTTTTCTTATGGTTAGCCGTCTCCCTAGTATTCGCCATTTTCCTCTGTCTGACTTTCGTTCAGGACATGGCGTTCTCGAGTTTCGCATTGGGGGGTTCATTAGGCTTCGTGATCGCGGTCACAATTCACACAACGAGCCACGCCAGAAAAGAAATCGGGAAATGAAATGCAAGATTGGACATGCAGTGGCGTGCGCCGTATTTGAGCACAGCTTTGCTCTCCTCTTAGGGCGATCAACAGAAGAGTTATAGCTGAACAGGACTCTGTTCACCGTGGCAGGCGAGCCCATGCTGAATGAAATCGACTGCAGAATCCGCCAGGCTAGGGAAGCATTGAAAGGGTTTGGCTATGAAGCCGCCGATGTTTCATCCATGGAGTTCTATGATTACATGACTGGGGAAATCTTCTCTGATGATTCTACGACGCTTCGAGACGTTCTTAACAACGAGTACATAATGATACATGAGCTAGCGGAGATAAGCGAACTCAAGAGAATAGGAAGAAAAATAGACAAGCATGTTATTATGGAGACTCCGAAAATCCCCTTCTACACGGCGCATTTTGACGCGATGGAAACAGAACTCAAGTACGCTCTCTACAAACATGACACATATTGGGCGAAAATCAGGCTGCGACAGTACAGAGAAGACATCGTGGATGATGATCCAAACCTTCCGGAGGAACTACGACCGAGGGCAAGAGAAATATACGAAAAATACCGCAGGCTCACTAAAGAAGCATCCGATCAGCCTTCAACCCTCTGAGAGTCTGATCAACTTCCACGAGACACGCTTGGTCTCGGGAAAATTTGTCTCCTTGCGGACTGAATAAGCGGGTAGTGAGTTTTTCTGCTCCAGCTAGCTCCATGATGTTATTCGATCAGTCTTCTCGCTGCATAAGGGCAGCATAGAACCTCCGTTTCGACGTTCTCAAGGTGTTCCATCAGTCTTTTCTTCAGCATTCGTAGTGCTTCTTTATTCGTCTGAATGTTCTTCACATGGAAATCTTCAATTTCGAAGACCTCTTTCCGCGGATGCAGAATCATTGCCGCAATTACGTTGCCCTCCTCATCTTCTACGACATAGCAGCTCGAAGGCACGATTTCTAAATGGTCGAGAGTGTGCTGTTTCGCCTCTGCATAGCCCTTCTCTGGAT
>Ga0187771_10000530_pt1 | contig 23748 bp, 24 predicted proteins | sample 0116_SJ02_MP15_1_FD_133139 | JGI IMG/M metagenome (GOLD analysis project Ga0187771, IMG submission 133139) | Tropical peat soil microbial communities from peatlands in Department of Meta, Colombia - 0116_SJ02_MP15_10_MG | ecosystem: Environmental > Terrestrial > Soil > Wetlands > Peat | place... | reverse complement strand
CGCCAGCGCCTTGTCGCCGAGCGCTCGCCGACCAGGCCATAGGTCAGCGTGGCGCCGGGCGGGATCTTGCGCATGATGGCGTAGACGCGCTGGTTGAACTCGGGGATGTCCGTGTCGTCGATGACAATGTCGCTGAGATCACTCCGCTCGCCGCGCAACAGCGCCCGCATGCCGTCAGTGGCCTCTTGCACCGCTGGCGGCGGCACCGCCTCGCCCGTCCCCGCAAAGCGCCGCCACACGCGGCTTCGTGTCGCACCCTCGCTCGCTTCCGGAAGCTGCGCGCCGGCAATACCGCGCGCGCTCCAGATGATGGCGCAGGCGCCGATCGCGGTTTCGAACGGCGAAGGACAATTCAGCCATGACGCGACAATAATTATGCCGCCGGCGGACCGCCACCGGCTTTCTGGTCGGCCTTCATGGCGATGCGCAGCGGCTTGGGGATCGGCCGCGCGCGGCCGCCGGAGACGAAGGCGACCTGCACCTTCGCCTGCACCAGGAGCTCATGACCACGCATGACTTTCTGCAGCAGCATGACCGAGGCGCCCTTTACCTCTTCCGGCGCGGTGACGATATCGAGCACGTCGTCCATGAAAGCCGGCCGTTTGAAGTCGATGCTCATATGCGTGACCACGAAGGCGAAGCCCGGCGCTTCCGCCTTCGCCCGCTCGAACAGCGCGCGGTGGTCGGCGCCGATCAGCCGCAGGTAATTGGTGCGCCCGCGCTCCATGAAGCGCAGATAGCTCGCGTGATAGACGACGCCGGAGAAATCGGTGTCCTCGTAATAGACGCGCACCTGCTGATGGTGCTTGCCGTCGCGGATTTCGCCGTCGAGGGAGGTCATACTCCGGCCTCGCAATCGTCATGCCAGGCCTTGTGCCGGGCATCCACGTCTTTCCTGCTGCGGCGATACCGTAAAGGCGTGGATGGCCGGGACAAGCCCGGCCATGACGAATCTTAGTCGTCACCTTCGCCGCCGAACAACCCAAACTGGCTCGCATCGCGCTTGGGCTCGGCGAGGCCGAGGTGTTTGAACGCATTCGCGGTGAGCAGCCGGCCGCGCGGCGTGCGCTGAATGAAGCCTTTCTGGATGAGGAACGGCTCGATGATGTCCTCGATGGCGTCGCGCGGCTCGCTTAAGGCGGCGGCCAAAGTATCGACGCCGACCGGCCCGCCGCCGTAGCTCTCGGCGATCGTCTTCAGATAACGCCGGTCCATGGCGTCGAGGCCGCTGCCGTCGACTTCCAAAGCGGCGAGCGCGCGGTCGGCGATCTTGCGGTCGACGGCCTTGGCGCTCTCGACATGGGCGAAGTCGCGCACGCGCCGCAGCAGACGCCCGGCGATGCGCGGCGTGCCGCGCGCGCGCCGCGCGATCTCGTTGGCGCCATCCGCCGTGATGGCGAGACCCATCACGCGCGCACCGCGATTGACAATCTCTTCGAGCTCGGCTTCGGAATAGAAATTCAGCCGCACCGGAATGCCGAAGCGGTCGCGCAGCGGATTGGTAATGAGGCCGGCGCGCGTGGTGGCGCCGATCAGCGTGAACGGCGCCAACTCGATCTTCACCGAGCGCGCCGCCGGGCCTTCGCCGATGATGAGGTCGAGCTGGAAGTCCTCCATCGCCGGATAAAGGATTTCCTCCACCGCCGGATTGAGCCGGTGGATCTCGTCGATGAACAGAACGTCGCGCGGCTCGAGATTGGTGAGCAGCGCGGCGAGATCACCCGCCTTGGCGATCACCGGGCCGGAGGTGGCGCGGAAATTGACGCCAAGCTCGCGCGCGACGATCTGCGCCAGCGTGGTCTTGCCGAGGCCGGGCGGGCCGACGAACAGCACGTGGTCGAGCGCCTCTTTGCGCGCGCGCGCCGCTTCGATGAAAACTTTGAGATTGGCGCGCGCCTGCTCCTGGCCGATGAATTCGCTCAAGCGCTGCGGGCGCAGCGAGACGTCGACATCCTCGTCGCGGCGTTCGGCGGCCATCAGGCGGCTCGGGTTGTTCATTTCGCCAGCTCCCGCAGCCCTTGCCGAATCAGCGTCGCGGTGTCGGCGCCTTCGCCGGCGTTACGCGAGGCGGCGGCGATGGCCGCGGCCGCCTGCGGCTGGCCGTAGCCGAGATTGACCAGCGCGGACACCGCATCCATCACCGGCTGCGGCGCGCGCTTCTCATCGAGCGCGCCGGCAAGATGCACGAGCGACGGATTGACACTGGCGAAGGCGGGCGCCTTGTCCTTCAATTCGGTGACGATGCGCTCGGCCACCTTCGGCCCGACGCCGGGCGAGCGCGCGATTGCTGCCTTGTCGCGCATGGCGACGGCGGAGGCGAGATCGCCGACCTTCAGCGTGCCGAGCACCGACAGCGCCACCTTGGCGCCGACGCCCTGCACCGTCTGCAACAGGCGGAACCATTCGCGCTCGAGGTCGCTGGCGAAACCGAACAGCTTGATCTGGTCCTCGCGCACATAGGTCTCGATCGACAGCGTGGCGCCCTCGCCCGCCGCCGGCAGCGCTTGCAGCGTGCGTGGCGAGCAATGCACCTGATAGCCGACGCCATTCACGTCGAGCACGACGTAATCGGCGCCGTAGGAGTCGATGATGCCCTTGAGCTTGCCGATCATGACGCGGCCACCCTTAACACTGCACTCGTCCGGTGGTGCGCGTGGCACACCGCGATCGCCAGCGCGTCGGCGGCGTCGTCGCTGGGCGGATCGGCCTTCGGCAACAGCACGCCGACCATCATGCGGATCTGCGCCTTCTCGCCGTGCCCGGCGCCAACCACCGTCTTCTTCACCACGTTGGGGGCGTATTCGGCAACCAACAGCCCGGCCTTGGCCGGCACCAGCATGGCGATGCCGCGCGCCTGCCCGAGCTTCAAGGTCGCCGCCGCGTTCGTGTTGACGAAGGTCGCCTCCACCGCCGCCTCATGCGGCCGGTAGCGTTCGATCACCTCGGCCAGCCCATCGTGAATGACCACCAGCCGGTTGCCGAGTTCCGCCCGCTCGCTGGTTTCGAGCGACCCGCAGGCCACAAAAATCAGCCGGTTGCCGGCAGCCTCGACCACGCCCCAGCCGGTGCGGCGGAGCCCGGGATCGATGCCGAGGATGCGAATCGGTTGGGCGCCCATGGCCCCGTTGATAGCCCCGCGTCCGGCCCAAGCCTAGGCGGAACGGACGCCATGCCCGTTATCCCGCTCGCCGGTCCGCGCGCCGCCTGATAAACAAAACGGCCCAGCCGGACCTCAGCCTTTGACCCAATTTCCCGATTTCGCCGCTCTCACCGCGCTGCTGCACGACGGCCGCTTCATCGCCGCGCTGGGATTGCCGTCGTCGCCGGCCTGGTGCGCGGCTTTTCCGGCTTCGGCTCGGCGCTGATCTATATGCCGCTGATCTCCGCGCTGTACGGTCCGCGCATTGCCGCGCCGACGCTGCTATTGATCGACACGATCTGTTCGCTGCCGTTCACGGTGCATGCGGCGCCGCAAAGCAATCCGCGCGAGGTCGCCTGGGTGTCGCTCGCCGGTTTCGTTGCGCTGCCGCTTGGCGTCTCGGCGCTCATCTACGTCGATGCCATCCTGCTGCGCTGGTTCATCGTCGCTTTGGTGTTGCTCGCGCTGGTCGCGCTCGTCTCCGGCTGGCGCTATCACGGCAAGCCGACGGTGCCGGCCTCGCTCGCCACCGGCGCGCTCGCCGGCTTCGGCGGCGGCGCCGTGCAGATCGCCGCGCCGCCGCTGCTCATCTTCTGGCTCGGCGGCGCCAACACTGCGGCCACCGTGCGCGCCAACATAATGGTCTACTTCATCCCGCAGGCCATGCTGTCGATGGTGATGTATTACTGGAGCGCGCTGTTCACAGGCGAGACGATTACGCTCGCAATCCTGCTCGGCCTGCCGTTCGCGCTGGCGATGGCGGCGGGCGTCTATTCGTTTCACGGCTCGAGCGAGGCGCTCTACCGGCGCGGGGCCTATGTCATCATCGCCTTTGCCGGGATCGCCAGCATGCCGGTGTTCGACAGCTTGCGGTAAGGCAACGCCCCCCAGCATCGGCTTCGCACTCGCCGCCCTGCTCTGCTTCGGCATCGGCGATCTCATCGATACGTAAGCGCGCCGCCCGCCTCACCTACGGCGCCCGATCCGTAGAAAACCACCAGTTGACGGAAATCAATGTGCGAAGGCCGCGCGCGGCGCTCCATCGGTCCACAGGATTTTGCGGTGGTAACCCCGAACCGCCGCGAAACGGGGCGCACCGATGGTGAAGTGGTTCGTCGAGACGCTGCGCGAGTACCCCGAGATCGCCGTCTTCCTTTCACTCGGCATCGGCTATTGGGTCGGCGGCAAGTCGTGGAAGGGCCTGAGCCTCGGCGCCGTCACCTCGACGCTGATCGCGGCCGTCATCATTGGCCAGATCCACATCAGCATCTCCGCCAACGTCAAGACGATCTTCTTCCTGATGTTCCTGTTCGCCGTAGGCTACGGCGTCGGACCGCAGTTCGTGCGCGGCATCGCCAAGGACGGCGTGCCGCAGGCGCTGTTCGCGGTGGTGCAGTGCCTGTTGTGCCTGGCCACCGCCTATTTGGCGGCGCGGCTCGCCGGCTACGACCTCGGCTACGCGGCCGGCCTCTACGCCGGCTCGCAGACTATCTCGGCCTCGATGGGGCTCGCCACCGACGCCATCAACCGCCTGCATCTCGCCGCCGACGAAACCAAGCGCCTGCTCGACGCGATGCCGATCGCCTACGCGGTGAGCTACATCTTCGGCACCGTCGGCTCGGCGATCATCCTGGCGCAGCTCGGCCCGCGCCTGCTGCGGCTCGATCTCGCCGCCGAGTGCAAGCGCTACGAGGCGCAGATGGGCGCCGGCGGCGTCGCCGATCAGGCAGGCGGCGGCTGGCATCAGTTCGAATTGCGCGCCTATCGCGTGCGCCAGGGCGGCCAGGTCGTCGGCATGACCGCCGCCGCCGCGGAGGCGCTGGTGCCGAACGCGCGCGTCTTCGTCGAGCGCATCCGGCGTGACGGCAAGATCATCGAGGCCACTGCCGACACCGTGTTCAAGGACGGCGACATCGTCGCACTCGCCGGCCGCCGCGAGATCCTGGTCGACATCGTCGGCAAGGCGGCCGAGGAGGTCGAGGATTCCGAACTGCTCGCGGTCGGGCTCGAAGGCGTCGAAGTCTACGTCACCAACAAGGAAATCGACGGCAAGACGCTGATCGAAGGCGCGACGCGGCCGGAAGCGCGCGGCGTATTCCTGCGCAAGATCACGCGCGGCGCCACCGCCGTGAACATCCCCGTGCTGCCGCAGACTAAGATCTACCGCGGCGACATTCTCACGCTAGTCGGCCGCACGCAGGACATCGAGCAGGCGGCCAAGCTGCTCGGCTATATCGACAAGCCGAGCACCACCGCCGACGTCGCCTTCATCGGCTCGGCTATCGCGCTCGGCTCGCTCGTCGGCGCGCTCACGTTCAACATCGGCAGCGTGCCGCTGACGCTGTCGACCGCCGGCGGCGCGCTGATTGCCGGCCTGTTCTTCGGCTGGTTGCGCTCGATCCATCCGACCTTCGGCCGCATCCCCTCGCAGACCGTGTGGTTCATGAACTCGGTCGGCCTCAACGTGTTCATCGCCGTGGTCGGCATCTCGGCCGGCCCCGGCTTCGTCGAAGGGCTCGAGCAGCTCGGCATCAGCCTGTTTTTGTGGGGCGTGTTCACCACCACGCTGCCGCTAATTCTCGGCATGCTGGCCGCCCGTTTCATCTTCAAGTTCGATCCCGCCATCCTGCTTGGCTGCGTCGCCGGCGCGCGCACCACCACCGCCGCGCTCGGCATGATCTGCGAGGTCGCCAAGAGCCAGGTGCCGGGCCTCGGCTACACCGTCACTTACGCCGTCAGCAACACGCTGCTCACGATCTGGGGCATGGTCATCATCATGCTGCTGGCGTGAGCGGCTCCGTTTCTCTTGATGAGGAGTGCCCGCCATGACCGAAGCGGCCATCAAGCACCTAGAGCGCGCCGAAGAGCAGGCGCTCGAGCAGCTCAGCCCCTTTGAGCTGAAGGACAAGCTGATCAAGATCGCGCAGGAGCGCGCCAAGATGGCGGGCGCGAGCCAAATGCTCAACGCCGGGCGCGGCAACCCGAACTGGATCGCCACCACGCCGCGCGAGGCCTTCTTCCTGCTCGGCCAATTCGCGCTCACCGAATCCAAGCGCGTGTGGGAGGACAAGGACCTCGGCGGCATGCCGGCCAAGGACGGCGTCGGCGGCCGTCTCGCCGCCTTCCTCGCAAAGCAGACCGGTGACGGCGCCAAGCTGCTCCAGAACGCCATCGACTACGGCGTCAACACGCTCGGCTTCGACCGCGACGCCTTCGTGCACGAGCTCACCGACAGCATCATCGGCGACAACTATCCGGTGCCCGACCGCATGCTCAAACACGCGGAAGCGGTGGCGCACGCCTACCTGATGCAGGAGATGTGCGGCAACAAGCCGCCCAAGGGCCGCTTCGATCTGTTCGCGGTGGAGGGCGGCACGGCGGCGATGTGCTATATCTTCGACAGCCTGCAGATCAACCGGCTGATCAAGCGCGGCGACAAGATCGCCATCGGCGCGCCCATTTTCACGCCCTACATCGAGATGCCGACGCTTGACCAGTACGGGCTTGAGATCGTGCGCGTCGACGCCTGCGAACTGCGCGCCGAAGGCACTCATAACTGGCAGTATCCGGACAGCGAGATCGACAAGCTGGCCGACCCGTCGATCAGGGCCTTCTTCCTGGTCAACCCGAGCAACCCGCCGTCGGTCGCCGTGCGCCAGTCGACCATCGAGCGCATCATCGGCATCGTCGAGAAGAAGAACCCCAACCTCATCATCATCACCGACGACGTCTACGGCACCTTCGTCGACGGCTTCCGCTCGCTGATGGCGGACCTGCCGCACAACACAATCGGTGTCTATTCGTATTCCAAGTATTTCGGCGCCACCGGCTGGCGACTCGGCGTGGTTGCCGTGCACGAGGACAACATCTACGACAGGATGATCGCCGCGCTGCCGGAGGCGGACAAGCGCGCGCTCGCCAAGCGCTACGGCTCGCTCACGCTCGAGCCGGAGAAGATGAAGTTCATCGACCGCATGGTTGCGGACAGCCGGCGCGTGGCGCTCAACCACACCGCCGGCCTGTCGCTGCCGCAGCAGGTGCAGATGATGCTGTTTTCGCTGTTCTGCCTCACCGACAAGAACGACGCCTACAAGAAGCTGACCCGGCGCATCGTCGCCAAACGCATGGCCAAGTTCTGGGAGGGCTTCCACGCCACGCCGCCCGTCGATCCCCTGCGCGCCAACTACTACTCGACGGTCGATATCCTGATCGGCGCCGACCAGGCGCTCGGCAAGGAGTTCATCGACTACATGCAGAAGACCTACGAACCGATCGACATCCTGGTGCGGCTGGCCGAGCAGTACGGCACCGTGCTCTTGAACGGCAGCGGCTTCGACGGCCCGCTCTGGTCGGTGCGCTGCTCGCTCGCCAACCTGCCGGACGAGGCCTACGCCAAGATCGGCGGGCAGTTGGAGGCGGTCGTGCGCGGCTACGCCGAAGAATGGCGGAAGGAGAAGAAGTAGGTCGCTTTCCATTCGTCATGGCCGGGACAAGCCCGGGCATGACGGAATCGGTGGCGCGGCCTGTACATTCCCCGACCGAGCCGTTATGCGGGGGGCGCAGTTCCTCCGCGCGGCCCCTCATGACTCCGGGTCTCCTGTTCGCGCTCGGCGCCATGCTCTGCTTCGGCGTCGGCGATCTCATCTACAAGCGCGCCGCCGCGACCGGCGTGGGCTCGGCGCAGTTCGTCATGCTGCAGGCCTGGGTGTTCGCGCCCACCATCAATCTGTACGCCTGGCTGCATGGCACGCTCGACGTGCACTGGTCGGCGGCCTGGGGCTCGCTCGCCGGCCTGTTCTCGCTCGCCGCCTTCTACAACTTCGCGCGCAGCCTAAAGGACGGCGCGGTGTCGACCAACGCGCCGATCTTCCGTCTCAACTTCACACTGACCGCCGCGCTCGCCATCGTCCTGCTCGGAGAGAGCCTAACGCCGGCCAAGGCCGGCGCGCTCGCCTGCACGCTCATCGCGGTGTGGCTGCTCTTGGCCGAGCCCGGCGCGGCGCGCGGCGAGATCAAGCTCGCATCGCTGATGCGCGTGCTGATCGCCACCGTGGCCATGGCCTTCGCCAACCTGTTCTACAAGGTCGGCCTGCAGCACGGCGCGCTTCCGGACACAATGGTGGCGGCGCAGGCCTGGGCCTTCTCGTCGACGGCGACCGTGCTCGCGGTGGTGCAGGAGAAACGCCTGCGGCTGACGCCCTGGGCGTGGCCCTATTCGGCGCCGGCAGCGATCGCGCTGGTGATCGCCTTCGTGCTGCTGCTGCACGGGCTGGCGCGCGGTCCGGCGAGCGTGCTGGTGCCGGTCGCGCAACTGAGCTTCGTGTTCACTGCGCTCCTGGGCGCGTTGATGTTCGGCGAGCCGCTCAATGCGCGCAAGCAGGCCGGCCTGGCGGTCGCCGTCGCGGCGCTGGTGCTATTTGCCGTGAGCTAGCGGCTTACGCACTCATCCTCTGCATCAATGCGTCCGACACCTCGAAATTGGCGTAGACGTTCTGCACATCCTCGTTGTCGTCGAGCGCGTTCATCAGCTTGAGGATCTTCTCGCCGGCCTCGTCGTCGACCGCGACGGTATTCTGCGGCTTCCATACCATGCCGGCCTTGAGCGGCTCGCCGAACTTGGCTTCCAGCGCCTTGGCGACCTCGTGCAGCGTGTCGGTCTTGGTAATGATCTGGTGGCCGTTCTCGTCCGAGATGACGTCCTCGGCGCCGGCCTCGATCGCCGCTTCCAGCATGGCGTCGGCGCTCGCCTTGGCGGCGTCGTATTCGACGACGCCGACATGGTCGAACATGAAGGACACCGCGCCGGTCGTCGCCAGGTTGCCGCCGGCCTTGGTGAAGATCGAGCGCACTTCGCCGGCGGTGCGGTTGTTGTTGTCGGTCAATGCCTCGACGATCACCGCGACGCCGCCCGGCGCGTAGCCCTCGTAGCGGATCTCGTCGTAGTTCTCCTGGTCGCCGCCGGCCGCCTTCTTGATCGCGCGCTCGATATTGTCCTTCGGCATGTTCTCGGCGCGCGCCGCCAGCACCGCCGCGCGCAGGCGCGGATTGTGGGCCGGGTCCGGCAGGCCGAGTTTGGCGGAGACGGTGATCTCGCGGGCGAGCTTGGAGAACAGTTTGGAGCGCGCCTTATCCGCACGCCCCTTCTTGTGCATGATGTTCTTGAATTGGGAATGACCGGCCATGACCAATGATTTCGTGGGGTTGATGTCGGCGGCTATATAGGACGGCGTAGCGCGAAAATAAACCGGCGCGTCAGTCCCAAAAGCCCGGCCGCGCCTGCTCCAACACCCCGCCGAGCCGCACCGCGCCGACCTTCGCCGCCAGCCCGGTCGCATCGTCGGTTTCCACCGCCAGGCCGCATAGGGTCGCCGGCCCGGTCGCCGGCTCGAATTTCGAGCCTGGAATCTTGCGCAGGAAGCGGTTGAGCGGCTCGTCCTTGCTCATGCCGATGACCGATTCAAAGTCGCCGGTCATGCCGACGTCCGACACGAAAGCGGTGCGCCCCGGCATGATGCGATGGTCGGCGGTCGGCGCGTGAGTGTGGGTGCCGACCATCAGGCTGATGCGGCCGTCGACGAAATAGCCCATCGACTGCTTCTCGCTGGTCGCTTCGCAATGCATGTCGAGCACGATGGCGTCGGCGCCCGACTTGAGCGGACAGGCGGCGAGCTCGCGCTCGATCGCGGCGAAAGGATCGTCGAGCGCGTCCATGAAAATGCGCCCCATGGCGTTGATGACCAGCGCGCGCTGGCCGTTCTTGGTCTCGATGAGCGCGGCGCCACGGCCGGGCGTGCCTTTCGGATAGTTCACCGGCCGCACCAGGCGCGGCGCGCGCTCGATGAACACCAAGGCCTCGCGCTGGTCCCAGGCGTGGTTGCCGAGCGTGATGGCATCGGCGCCGGCATCGACCAATTCGTCGTAGATTGTCTCGGTGATGCCGAAACCGCCGGCGGCATTCTCGCCATTGACCACCACGAGGTCGAGCTTCCAGTTCTTGATCAGCCCGGGCAACCGCTCGAGCACCGCCACGCGCCCGCTCCGCCCCACTACATCGCCGACAAAGAAAATGCGCATGCCTTAGTGCTCGCGAAAATCGATCGTCTCGCGTTCCGTTAGCACGAGATCGAGGCGTGCGTCGCGCTCCGTCGCGGGAACCCGGGGGATTTCCTGCGCGGCAAAGGCGATGCCGATGGCGATGACCTTCTTCTTCGCCCGCAAGGCGCTAATCGTCATATCGTAATAGCCGGCGCCATAACCGATGCGGTGGCCGGCACGATCGAAGGCGGCGAGCGGCACGATGAGGATGTCGGGGGCGACCTCCGGCTGCTCGGGTTTCGGCTCGCGGATGCCCCATTGGCCGCGCGCGAGCTCGTCGCCGAAGGCATAGGCGCGCGTGATCAGCGGCTTGCCACGGCCCGCGATTGCCGGCAGCGCGAGCCGCGCGCCGGCTTCGGCCAGCTTGCGCAAGAGCGGGATGGGATTGATCTCGCTCCGCATCGGCATGAAGCCGGAGACGATGGCGCCGGGCGTTACTGCGAAAGGCAATCCGCGCGCGGCGATCGTTTCCGCTGCAGCCCCACGCTCCGCCGCCGGCAGCGCGTCGCGCTTGGCAAGCGCGGCAGCGCGAAGCGCGGCTTTTGTCTGGTCGGTTTCAGTCAGGTCGGACATCGATAAAAGTGCGGAGCCGCGATGGCCGTTGGAGATTCGATCCCGGGTTCCCTACGAAAGTAGGTGGGCGCCATATGTCCGAGCCCACGAGCTCGGTCAGGGACAGCTCCCTTAAGGATCGATAAGGCCCCGGGGATAATGTCTCCTCACGCGCCGCGCAGCCCCGCCGCGGCAATGTAGGACTTGGCGGCGGCTGGCGCTAGTCGCGCAACCCCGTGCCGCCGTCGACCACCATCATGGTCGTCGTCATCAGCGCGACCTGCTTGGAACTGGTGCCCTGCTCGGCGAAGACTTCGCCGAGCAAAATCACCAGCTTTTTGCCGCCGCGCACCACGCGGCCCACCGCGCGCAAGCGCTCGCCCTTGGCGGGCGACAGCAGATGCAGCTTGAACTCGGTGGTCAGCACCGCTGCCTCGCGCGGCATCACGGTGAGCGCGGCATAGCCGCAGGCGGAGTCGACGATCGTCGCCACCACGCCGGCATGGATGAAGCCGTGCTGCTGCAGCAAATGCTCGGCGAACGGCAAGACGATCTCGACCTCGCCCGGCCGCACCGCGACGACCGTGGCACCGATCGTCGTCATGATCGTCTGCTTGGCGAAGCTTGCGCGCACGCGCGCGTCGATGTCGGATTCGTCCGCCACGGCTAACCGATCGCCACGCCGTTGCCGAGCGAGGCGTTGAGCTTCTTGGTGATGCCCTCGATGCGCTCGGCCGCCGAGTTGAAGGCGTTGACCACCGCCTCCGAGGCGGCCTTGGCGCGGTCGGCGGCGACCACGCGGGCATCCTGCATGGCGCTCGCCTCCTCCTCCATGCGGCGGATCTTGCGCTTAGTCTCTTCCAGCTCGTCGGCCACCATCAGCGCCGCCATCACCGTCAGCCGGGTGTCGCCGATCTCGCCGAAGCGCGCGCGTAGATCGATGATGCGCTGGTCGAGACCGTGCGCCAGCGCCTGCAAATGCTCCTCCTGTCCGTCCTCGCAGGCGAGGCGGAACTGGCGGCCGGCAATAGTGGCAGTCACCTGCGCCATAATGTCACTCGTTAGCGTCGAGCACCGCTTGGATGCTGGCCATCGCCGTGTCCAGCCGCTGCGCGATCTCGCGATTAGTCGCCTCCAGGCGGCGCGAGCGGGCAGTTTCGCCGTCGAGCGCTTCGGCAAGCCGGGTGCGGTCGAGGCCGAGCGCATGCAACTGGCTCGCCAAATCTTCCTCGGCGCGGTCGGCCTCGCGCCGTCGCTCGACCGCGGCGTCGAGCGAGTCGAGCGCCAGCGCCAGCCGCTTCACCGCTTGATCGATTGCGCTTTGGTCGCTCATCGCCATGCTCCGCACTCAAAAACTCTTGCGGGGGCAAAGATTTAGGCCAAGGACCTTACGTGTTGCGCGATGCCGCCGTCAACGCTTCGCGGACGATTTACCCCGATGTTTTCGAAGGCCTGTGCACCGGCCGCTAGGCGCGTGCGTCGTCACATTGACTCAGAGGCCTCACGTGCTATCCACCCCACGCAAACAGGCTATTTCCATGAGTTCAAACGCTTCGCCGACGGCCGCCGTGGCGCCCACCTCGCGCCGTGAGCAAGTGGCCGCGAGCCCCGCCGTCGCCCACGCCGCCATGGCCAACGCCATCCGCGCGCTGGCGATGGACGCCGTCGAGCAGGCGAAATCCGGCCATCCCGGCATGCCCATGGGCACGGCCGACGTGGCGACCGTGCTGTTCTCGCGCTTCCTGAAATTCGACCCCGCCGACGCCGCCTGGCCCGACCGCGACCGCTTCGTGCTCTCCGCCGGGCACGGCTCGATGCTGCTCTACGCGCTGCTTTATCTGACCGGCTATCCGGCGATGACGCTCGACGAGATCAAGCGCTTCCGCCAGCTCGGCTCGATCACCGCCGGCCATCCGGAATACGGGCACACGCCCGGCGTCGAGACGACCACCGGCCCGCTCGGCCAAGGCCTCGCCAATGCGGTCGGCATGGCGATCGCCGAGCGGCATCTCGCCGCCGAGTTCGGCGACGTGGTCGATCACAAGACCTATGTGATTGCTTCCGACGGCGACCTGATGGAAGGCATCAGCCAGGAAGCCATCGCGCTCGCCGGCCACCTCAAGCTCAACAAGCTGATCGTGCTGTTCGACGACAACGGCATTTCCATTGACGGACCCTTATCGCTCGCCGACTCGGTCGACCAGATCAAGCGCTTCGAAGCTGCCGGCTGGACCGCCTCGCGTGTCGACGGTCACGACCCGGCAGCGATCGCCGCTGCGCTCGAGAAGGCGCAAAGCGCGGACAAGCCGGTGCTGATCGCCTGCAAGACGAAGATTGGCTATGGCGCGCCCAACAAGGTCGACAAAGCGGCCGCGCACGGCTCGCCGCTCGGCGCCGACGAGATCAAGGGCGCGCGCGAGAAGCTCGGCTGGCCGCACGCGCCGTTCGAAATTCCCGCCGACATCCTTGCCGCGTGGCGAAAGGCCGGCGAACGTTCGAAAACAGCGCATGCCGACTGGACCAAACGCCTCAATACGCTCGATGCAGCCAAGCGCGCCGAGTTCGAGAGCCGCACGCGCGGCGAAGTGCCTGCACAGTCGCTCAAGAATGCGATCGCCGCAGTCAAGCAATCGCTTGCCGCCACGCCAAAGGACATCGCCACGCGCAGCGCGTCGGAATTCGCGCTGGAGAGCCTGGTCCCGGCACTGCCGGCGATGATCGGCGGCTCGGCCGACCTCACCGGCTCCAACAACACGCGCACCAAGTCGATGAAGGCGATGAGCGCTGCCGACCATTCCGGCCGCTTCATCCATTACGGCGTGCGCGAGCACGGCATGGCCGCCGCCATGAACGGCATGGCGCTGCACGGCGGCATCATCCCCTATTCCGGCACCTTCCTGGTGTTCTCCGATTACTGCCGGCCGGCCATCCGCCTCGCCGCGCTGATGGGCCAGCGCGTCATCCACGTGATGACGCACGACTCGATCGGCCTCGGCGAGGACGGCCCGACGCATCAGCCGGTCGAGCATCTCGCCGCTTTGCGCGCGATCCCCAATCTGCTGGTCTTCCGCCCTTGCGACGCAGTGGAAACCGCCGAATGCTGGCAGCTTGCGCTGGAGGCGCAGAACCGGCCGAGCGTGTTGGCGCTGACGCGGCAGAACCTGCCGCAGCTTTCCCGCGACTTCCTCGACCGCAACCGCTGCGCTGCCGGCGCCTATGAGATCGTCGCCGCCGACGGCAAGACGGAGGTCTCGATCTTCGCCACCGGCTCGGAAGTGGCGATCGCTGTCGAGGCGAAGAAGCTCTTGGCCGCGCGCGGCGTTGCGGCGCGCGTTGTTTCGGTGCCCTGTTTCGAGCTGCTCATGGAAGCGCCGGAAGCGGCCCGCCGCGCCATCATCGGCGAGGCGAAGGTCAAAGTCGGTGTGGAAGCGGCCGTCCGCCAGGGCTGGGACGCCATCATCGGTTCCGACGGCGCCTTTGTGGGCATGACCACATTCGGCGCCAGCGCGCCCTATAAGGACCTTTACAAGCATTTCGGCGTTACGCCCGAAGCGGTCGTCGACGCCGCCTTAAGCAAGCTTGGGAAAATTTGATGTGCGTCAATACGCGTCGTGGTTGATTGCGGCCATGACAGAGCGAAAAAGCCGGGAGCGACTCCAATGACAGTTCGTGTAGCCATCAATGGGTTCGGCCGCATCGGCCGCAACGTCCTGCGCGCCATCGCCGAGACCGGGCGCAAGGACATCGAGGTCGTCGGTATCAACGATCTCGGGCCGGTGGAGACCAATGCCCACCTGCTGCGCTACGACAGCGTGCACGGCCGCTTCCCGGGCGAAGTCACGGTCAAGGGCGATACCATCAGCGTCGGCAATGGCGCCATCAAGGTCACCGCCATCAAAGACCCGAGCACGCTGCCGTGGAAGGACCTCGGCGTCGACGTCGCGATGGAGTGCACCGGCATCTTCACCTCGAAGGACAAGGCCTCCGCGCATCTGAACGCCGGCGCCAAGCGCGTGCTGGTGTCGGCCCCCGCCGACGGCGCCGACCTGACCGTTGTCTACGGAGTCAACCACGACAAGCTCAACAAAGACCACAAGGTGGTGTCCAACGCGTCCTGCACTACCAATTGCCTCGCCCCGGTCGCCAAGGTGCTCAACGATGCCATCGGCATCGATAAGGGCTTCATGACCACCATCCACGCCTATACCGGCGACCAGCCCACGCTCGACACGCTGCACAAGGATCTCTACCGCGCGCGGGCGGCGGCGCTGTCGATGATCCCGACCTCGACCGGCGCGGCCAAGGCGGTCGGCTTGGTGCTGCCGGAACTGGCCGGCAAGCTCGATGGCGTCGCCATCCGCGTGCCGACGCCGAACGTCTCGGTGGTCGATTTCAAATTCGTCGCCAAGAAGGCGACCAGCAAGGACGAGGTCAACGGCGCGATCAAGCGAGCGGCCGAGCAGCAGCTCAAGGGCATCCTCGGCTATACCACGGCGCCCAACGTCTCCATCGACTTCAACCACGATCCGCACTCCTCGGTCTTCCACATGGACCAGACCAAGGTGATGGAGGGCACGCTGGTGCGCGTGATGTCGTGGTACGATAATGAATGGGGCTTCTCCAACCGCATGGCGGATACCGCCGTGGCGATGGGCAAGCTGATCTGAAGCCGTTCGCGCCAAGTTGAGTCATGAGCGCGTTTCGCACCCTCGATCACGTCGACGTCAAAGGCAAGCGCGTGCTGCTGCGCGCCGACCTCAACGTGCCGGTGGACAACGGCATCGTCAGCGACGGCACCCGCATCGACCGCCTCGGCCCGGCGATCACCGAGATCGCCGACAAGGGCGCCAAGGTAATCCTGCTCTCCCATTTCGGCCGCCCGAAGGGGCGCGACCAGAAGAATTCGCTCAAGCCGGTGGCCGCCGAGGTGGCGCATGTCATCAAGCGGCCGGTGAAGTTCGTCGACGACTGCATCGGCGAAACCGCGCAGCGGGCGGTGGCGTCGATGAAGAACGGCGACATCATCTGCCTGGAGAATACCCGCTTCTATCCGGGTGAGGAGAAGGACGATCCCACTTTTGTCGCTCAACTGGCCAAGTTGGGCGACATTTTTGTCAATGACGCCTTCTCGGTGTCGCACCGCGCGCACGCCTCGACCGAAGGGCTCGCGCATCTGTTGCCGGCTTACGCCGGGCGCACGCTGCAGGCGGAGCTGGAAGCCTTCGAGAAGGTGCTCGACAAGCCGGCCCGCCCGCTCGTCGCCATCGTCGGCGGCGCCAAGATCTCCAGCAAGCTCGATCTCCTTGGCCACCTCTTGGAAAAGGTCGACATCCTGATCATCGGCGGCGCCATGGCCAACACCTTCCTGCTCGCGCAGGGCAAGAAGGTTGGCAAGTCGCTGGTGGAACCTAATCTGGTGGCGACCGCGCAAAAGATCATGGCCGACGCGAAAGCCGCCAAGCGCGAGATCGTGCTGCCGGTCGACGCCGTGGTGGCGGAAAAATTCGAGGCGCTGGCGCCCTCGCGCGTGGTCGATGTGGACTATGTCGGCGACCAGGAGATGATCCTGGACATCGGTCCGCGCAGCGTCGAGCAGGTCGTCTCGGTGCTGGCGCGCTCGAAGACGCTCGTGTGGAACGGCCCGTTCGGCGCCTTTGAGATGGAACCGTTCGACAACGGCACGGTCGAAATCGCCGAAGCGGCGGCGGAACTGACCAAAGCCGGAAAACTTGTTTCCGTGGCGGGCGGCGGCGACACCGTGGCTGCGCTCAATGCCGCGGGCGTGGTCGACAGGATGACGTATGTCTCCACCGCCGGCGGCGCCTTCCTCGAATGGTTAGAAGGCAAGGCGCTGCCAGGGGTAGAAGTGCTCAGAGTGAAATAGCGCTGCACGATTGCCATCTCGGGGCGTGCGAAGGGATGATGGAGAGAACCATGAATCTCGATGAACTGAACAAAGTGGCGCTGGCGATGGTCGCGCCAGGCAAAGGCATCCTGGCTGCCGACGAATCCTCCGGCACCATCAAGAAGCGCTTCGATGCGATCGGCGTGGAATCGACCGAGGACAATCGCCGCGACTATCGCGAGATGCTGTTCCGCTCGGCCGAGGGCATGAAGCACATCTCCGGCGTCATCCTCTATGACGAGACCATCTGGCAGAAGGCGAAGGACAGCACGCCGCTGGTCGAGATCATCAAGAAGTCGGGCGCGGTTCCCGGCATCAAGGTCGACGAAGGCACCAAACCGCTGCCGATGTGCCCGGGCGAAGTCGTCACCGTTGGCCTCGATAAGCTCGCCGACCGGCTGCCTAAGTATTACGAACAGGGCGCGCGCTTCGCCAAATGGCGGGCGGTGATCGACATCGGCGCCGGCATCCCGACCCACACCTGCGTCTACGCCAATGCACATGCGCTGGCGCGCTATGCCGCGCTTTGCCAGGCGGCGCAGATCGTGCCGATCGTCGAGCCGGAAGTGCTGATGGACGGCGACCACGACATCGACCGCTGCGTCAAGGTCACCGAATGGGTGCTGAAGGAAACCTTCCAGCAGCTCTACTACAACAAGGTCGCGCTCGAGGGCATGGTGCTCAAGCCGAACATGGCGATCGCCGGCAAGAAATGTGCAAAGCGCGCCGGCGTCGAAGAAGTCGCCGAAAAGACGGTGAAGCTCTTGAAAGCCTGCGTGCCGAGCGCGGTGCCGGGCATCGCCTTCCTCTCCGGCGGGCAGAGCGACGAGGAGGCCACCGCCCATCTCGACGCCATGAACAAGATCGGCCACCTGCCCTGGGCGCTCACCTTCTCCTATGGCCGCGCCTTGCAACATGCGCCGCAGACCACCTGGCGCGGCAAGAGCGAGAACGTCGCCGCCGCCCAGCGCGCGTTTTCACATCGCGCCAAGATGAATGGGCTTGCCGCCCTCGGCCAGTGGAAAGCCGACCTGGAGAAGAGAGCGGCATAATCAAAACGACGTGTGGCCGCTTAACCCGCGGCCTATAATTCGATAAAGAACGTGTCATGGCCGGGCTCGTCCCGGCCATGAACGTTGTTGGATACCGCAATTCAAAGGACATTTCCGTGATCGATCTCTACACCTGGACGACGCCAAACGGCCGCAAGGTCTCCATTGCTCTGGAAGAGTTCGGCCTGCCCTACACCGTGCATGCGGTCGACATTTCCAAGGACGAACAGTTCAAGCCGGAATTCCTCAAAATTTCGCCGAACAACCGCATCCCGGCGATCGTCGACCGCGACAACAACATGTCGCTGATGGAGTCGGGCGCGATCCTGATCTATCTCGCCGACAAGACCGGCAAGCTCATGCCCAAATCCGGCGAAGGGCGTTACCGGGTGATCGAATGGCTGATGTGGCAGATGGGCGGCGTCGGCCCGATGTTGGGCCAGGTGCATCACTTCGTGAAATACAATCCGGGCAAGGCGCCCTATGCCGAGGAGCGCTACCTGAAGGAAGCGCACCGGCTCTACAGGGTGCTCAACACGCGGCTCGAGGGCCGCGACTTCATCGCCGACGAATATTCCATCGCCGACATCGCCATCTGGCCGTGGATCTCGCGCTTCGAGTGGCAGACCATCGACATGAAGCAGTATCCGAACGTGAAGCGCTGGTACGAGACCATCGCCGCGCGCCCGGCGGTGCAGAAGGGCTATCGCGTGCCGAAAGACGTCGGCCCGGTACCGATGCCGAAGTGAAGCTTGCCAAGGATGCGGTGCAGCACGAAGCGAGGCGGAGTAGTGCGCCGCTAATCCGAGGTCGCGCTGCGCTGCGCCCGGGAAAAGCCGGGGTCTACTTCCCGGCCCCCGGGATGATGATGTTCTCCTCCTTCACCAGCTTGGTCCATTTCGCCACGTCGTCATTGATGAAACGGGCGAACTCGTCGGGCGTCTGCGGCTCGGGCTCGGCGCCGAGCTTGGCCATGTGCTCGATCACGTCCTTCTCGCCCATGATCTCGACCACGGCCTTGTTGAGTTTGTCGACGATCTCCTTCGGGGTATGCGCGGGAGCGAGCAGACCGAACCAGCCGACCGACTGGTAGCCGGGCAAGCCGCTTTCCGACACTGTCGGCACATCGGGGAAGAATTTCGAACGCTTGGCGCCCGTCGCGGCGAGCGCCTTCAGCGTGCCGGCCGCAATGTGCGCCTGCACAGTGGTCGACGGCGAGAACATCATGTCGATGCGCCCGCCGAGAAGATCGGTCACCGCCGGACCGGTGCCTTTATAAGGCACGTGCAGCAATTCGATCTTGGCGTCCTTCTCGAACAGCGCACCCGACAGATGCGAGGCGGCGCCGATGCCGGACGAACCGAAACTCATCCCCTTCGGCTTCTCGCGCGCGAGTTTGATCAGTTCGGCGACTGAATTGGCCTTCACGTTCGGATTGATCACCAGGAGATAAGGCGGTGCCGCCACCACGGTGATCGGCGCGAAGAACCTGGTGACGTCAAAGTTGCCGTCCGGCGCGAGCGACGCGGACGCCGCCATCAGCGCGCCGGTCGAGGCCATCAGCAGCGTGTAGCCGTCCGGCTCCGCCTTGATGAACGCCTTGGTGCCGATGCCGCCGGAGGCGCCCGGCTGATTTTCCACTACCACCGGCTGGCTCCATTTGTCGGACAGCCGCTGGGCGATGATGCGGCCGAGCACGTCGGTGCCGCCGCCCGGCGCGAATGGCACCACCATCTTGATGGTCCGGGCCGGATAATCGGCCGCAGCCGAATGCGCGAGCGGCGTGGCAGCGAGACAAAGCAGCAGGATCAGGCGTTTCAGCATGGTCTCTCCCGAACGGTTTTTGCGGGCCGATTTTTCGCGGCAGCCCTTGTCCGGATGCTAATCAGCCGTACGTCTCGCGTCCATGCACACGCTGCGGCGGCCAGCGCACCGCTGCGCGTCACTCTTTCGCCGGATTGCGCTAGCATGCGGAAATCATGGTTGCGCGACCCAAACAGCCCGAGCCGCGCGCGGCACCGCGCCTCTATCTGGTGACGCCGCTCGTCGCGGATGCGCAAGCCTTTGCCGCGCCGCTGGCCGCCGCTCTGGCGGCCGGCGACGTCGCCGCCGTGCTGCTCCGCCTCGCCGAGGCCGACGAGCGCACGCTGATCAACCGCGCCAAGGCGCTTTGTCCGCTCGTGCAGGACAAGGGCGCGGCGCTCATTCTCGATGGCCATGCCGACATCGTGGCGCGCGCCGGCGCCGATGGCGCGCATGTCACCGGAACCGCGGCATTCGACGAAGCGATGGAACGGCTCAAGCCCGAGCGTATCGTTGGCGTCGGCGGCCTCGCCACCCGGCATGACGCCATGGTGGTCGCCGAGCGAGGCGCCGACTATGTGATGTTCGGCGAGCCCGGTGCGGCCGGCGAACGGCCGCGTCTTGCGGCGATCGAAGAGCGCGTCGCCTGGTGGGCTGAAGTCTTCGAGATCCCCTGCGTCGCCTATGCCGCCTCGCTCGACGAAGTGGCGCCGCTGGTGCAAGCCGGCGCCGATTTCCTCGCGCTCGGCGATTGGCTGTGGGGCGATCCGCAGGCGATCGCCTCGACGCTCATGCGCGCCGCCGCCGACATGCGGCTGCCGGAGAGCGCTGGATGACTGCGCGCGCCGTCGCCCTTGTCGCGCTTTACGCTTTCATCGCGGTGCCGGCCGTAGCGCAGCCGGCGAAAACGCCGCCGCTGGCGGCACCGCCGGCCGAGGCCACTAGTAAGGCCGATCTTGCTTATGGCGCCTTCCAGCGCGGGCATTATCTGACCGCGTTCGCAGAAGCTACCAAGCGTGCGCAGCAGAACGATCCTGTCGCCATGACGCTGCTCGGCGAGCTCTACGCGCAGGGCCTCGGCGTGCCGCAGAACGACAATAAGGCGGCCGAGTGGTACAAGCTTGCCGCCGCCCATGGAGACCGTGACGCCATGTTCGCGCTGGCGATGTTCAACCTGCAAGGTCGCGGCGGTCCGCGCAACGCGGACGAGGCCGCCCGCCTGCTGGCGGCCGCCGCCAAGCTCGGTCACGCCGCCGCCGCCTACGATCTCGGCCTGCTCTATCTGCAGGGCCAGCAGTTCCCACAGGACTTCACGCGCGCCGCCGAACTGTTCCGTCAGGCGGCCGACGCCGGCAATGCCGAGGCGCAATACGCGCTCGCCACCATGTACAAGGAGGGGCGCGGTGCGCCCAAGGATCTGGCCGAGGCCGCACGCCTGATGGGGCTTGCCTCGGTCGCCGGTAACCTCGACGCCATGGTCGAATATGCCATTGCCGAATTTAACGGCACCGGCATTCCCAAGGATGAGGCCGCCGGCGCGCGGCTCTTGCTGATCGCGGCGCGACGCGGCAGCGCGATCGCGCAGGACCGGCTGGCGCGCGCGCTGATGGCCGGGCGCGGCATGCCGGCCGACCCGGCCGAGGCGATCAAATGGCACATCATCGCCAAGGCCGAAGGCGACGGCGATCCCGATCTCGACGCCTTCGCCGCCCAGCAGCCGCAGGCCGTGCGCGACGCCGCCGAGAAGGCGGCCAAGAAGTGGATGTCGACCCTGGTGCCGCGCTCTTGACGGCAAGCCGCGGCGCGGGCAGACCCCACGCGCTATGCACCATTCCGCCCTGCTCAATGTAATGATCGCCGCCGCGCGCAAGACCGGGCGCGCGCTCAAGCGCGATTTCGGCGAACTGGAGAAGCTGCAGGTCTCACTCAAGGGGCCGGCCAATTTCGTCACCGCCGCCGACCGTCGCGCCGAGGAAACGCTGTACCAGGAGCTTGCCAAGGCGCGCCCCGGCTATGGCTTTCTTGGCGAGGAAGGCGGCACCCGCGAGGGCACCGACAAGTCGCACCGCTGGATCGTCGATCCGCTCGACGGCACCACTAACTTCCTGCACGGCATTCCACAGTTCGCCATCTCGATCGCGCTCGAGCGCGAGGGCTCGGTGGTCGCCGGGCTCATCTACAATCCGGCGAACGAGGAGATGTTCATCGCCGAAAAGGGCAAGGGCGCGTTCATGAACGAGCACCGCATCCGCGTCGCCAGCCGCAAGCGGCTGACCGAGGCGGTGATCGCCTGCGGCCTGCCGCATTACGGGCGCCCCGGCTTTGCGCTTGCGCACAAGGAGACCGGCGCCGTGCAGCAGCAGGTCGCCGGCTTGCGCCGCTTCGGCGCCGCCGCGCTCGACCTCGCCTGGGTCGCCGCCGGGCGGCTCGACGGCTATTGGGAGCGCGAGATCAAGCCCTGGGACATGGCGGCGGGCTCGCTTCTGGTGCGCGAGGCCGGCGGCTACGTCTCCGATTGCGACGGCGGCGACGACATGTTCGCCAAGGGCAATATCGCCACCGGCAACGAAGCGATCCACAAGGAGCTGCTGCGCGTGCTCAAAGAAGCGGCGAAAGCCTAGGCCCGGCCGGCGACGCAATTTCAACTTAATCGGCCTGTTAATCCGGGGGTCGTAAAAGCCCGTTGTTTCTGGTTGTCACGGGTCTGTGCCATAGTAATCGGGCAACACTCGGCCGCCGTCGCAAGCCCATGCAAAAAGACCTCGATCCACTCAAACTTTCATCGCCCCGCATCTTCCTGCTGCGCATGGCCGTGTTCATCGTGCTCGGCGGGCTCATCACCTTCCTGCTGCACAAGCAGATCCAGGTGGCATTCATGGCCAATCCGGGGCTCAACTCGCTGATCATCTTCGTGCTCTTGGTCGGCATCGTGCTGTCGCTGCGCCAGGTGATCCGTCTCTATCCGGAGATCGCCTGGGTCAACAATTTCCGCCTCGCCGATCCCGGCCTCGCGGTCGAGCGGCCGCCGGTGCTGCTCGCGCCGATGGCGGCGATCCTTGGCAGCCGCATCGGCCGCATGGCGATGTCGGCGCAATTGATGCGCGGCATTCTCGATTCGATCGCCACCCGCCTCGACGAGGCGCGCGACATCTCGCGCTACATGACCGGGCTGTTGGTGTTCCTCGGCCTGCTCGGCACCTTCTGGGGCCTGATCGAAACGGTCGGCTCGGTAGGCGGCGTGATCCAGGGGTTGAAAGCGGGCGGGGATGCCGGCTCGATGTTCGATTCGCTGCGCGAAGGCCTCGCCGCACCGCTCTCCGGCATGGGCATCTCGTTCTCGTCCTCGCTGTTCGGCCTCGCCGGCTCGCTGGTGCTCGGCTTCCTCGATCTGCAATCGAGCCAGGCACAGAACCGCTTCTACACCGAGCTGGAAGACTGGCTGTCCACCACGGTCTACGACCAGGCGGCCGAGCCGATCGTGGCAACCGGCGGCACCACCGAAATCCGCTCCGCCGTCGACCGCCTGCGCGAGGCGCTTGCCGAGGGCGGCGCCAGCAAGAACACGACCAACGCCATGTCCAATCTGGCGGAAGCGATCCAGTCGCTGGTCCAGCATATGCGCAACGAGCAGCAGATGATCCGCGACTGGGCCGACAATCAGGCCGACCAGCAGCGCGAGATCAAGCGGCTCTTGGAGACACTCGCGCGCGAGAGGGTCGATCGTTGAGTTAAACCATGGCGCTTGCACGCACCCGCCGCGGCGAAAGCGGCATGAACTACTGGCCCGGCTTCGTCGACGCGCTGTCGACGCTGATCCTCTCCATCATCTTCATTCTGACCGTGTTCGTAGTGGTGCAGTTCTATCTGCAGCAGGAAGTCGCCGGCAAGGACACCGCGCTGACCCGCCTTAACGCGCAGATCGCCCAGCTCACCGAGCTGTTGTCGATGGAGAAAACCGGCAAGGCCGATCTGGAGGACCAGCTCGCGCAGCTGCGCGCCTCGCTCGCCGGCGCCGAGAGCGACCGCGACAAATACAAGGGCCTGGCCGAAGGCGCCGGTGCGGGCGTAGCCGCCGCACGGGGCAAGGTCACCGAGCTCTCCGGTCAACTCGACAGCGAGAAGAAGATTTCCGCGCGCGCGCTGGCGCAGGTCGAGATCCTCAATCAGCAGATCGCGGCGCTGCGCCGCCAGCTCAGCACGCT
>Ga0187771_10000529_pt1 | contig 23767 bp, 23 predicted proteins | sample 0116_SJ02_MP15_1_FD_133139 | JGI IMG/M metagenome (GOLD analysis project Ga0187771, IMG submission 133139) | Tropical peat soil microbial communities from peatlands in Department of Meta, Colombia - 0116_SJ02_MP15_10_MG | ecosystem: Environmental > Terrestrial > Soil > Wetlands > Peat | place... | reverse complement strand
TTGGTATCGAGACCGATCACCGTAGTCCAGAAGCGCGCCGAGCGATCGCCGCGTTCATCTCCTCAATGGGGACTGGAGTGCTCCGTTTCCCTTTGTATTTCCCCTCCAATTCCCTGATGGAGCGAGTCGCAGCCACGATGGCGAACTTACCCTTCTCGATCTCCACGAACTCGATCCGATCACCAGCGTCTAAGCCAAGCGCCTCCCGGACCCGCACTGGGATTGTGATCTGGCCCTTGGAAGTCACCGTTGCCGATGCCATCGAATGCACCTCCTTTCGAGTGTACCCATTCCTTACATTATAGTAAGGAATAGTCGGCGGTAGAATAGGAATTTCGCGGCAGGGCGAAAGAATGGCTTCGCACTCCGGCGCGGAGTCTACAGAGGGGAGCATGTTCGAGGTTACGGTCGAGGATTCGTTTGCTGCGGGGCACTACCTGCGTAACTACAAAGGCAAGTGCGAAAATCCGCACGGGCATAACTACAAGATCCGGGTGACGCTGGCCGGGATGGAACTGGACAAGGCGGGACTCTTGCTCGACTTCAAGGATCTGCGCGAAGTGATGAAACACGCCATCGAGCGGCTCGACCACCGGATGATCAACGACATTGAACCGTTCACAGTCGTTAACCCGTCGGCCGAGAATCTGGCGAAGTATTTTTATGATGAGTCGAACGAGCGCTTACGGCGGATCACCAACGGGCGCGTGCGGGTAAAGGACGTGACGGTTTTCGAGACGGATACAACTACGGCGAGATACAGCGAGTAGCCAGGCCGGGCGGCCGCCAGTTGCCAAACTGACGATGCAGATAACCGAAATCTACAAGTCCCTACAGGGCGAGTCGACATATGCGGGGATGCCGTGCGTCTTTGTGCGCCTGACGGGATGCAACCTGCGCTGCACCTGGTGCGACAGCGAATACACGTTTCAGGGCGGGCGCAGGATGACGGTGGGAGAAGTGCGGGATGAAATCGCAAGATTGAGTCCAGGGGGTGGACTGGTTGAGATCACCGGTGGCGAACCTATGCTGCAGGAAAAGGAAGTTGTACCGTTGATGCAACACCTGCTTGACGACGGTTACCGTGTGTTGCTTGAGACCAGTGGAGAGCGGCCACTGGAGCAGGTTCCGGTGCAGGTGGTTAAGATCGTGGACGTGAAGTGCCCGGACTCGGGCGAGGCGGGCACGTTTCGCATGGACAATTTGAAAACGCTGACCGCTCGTGATGAGATCAAGTTCGTGCTGGCCAGCCGGGCGGACTACGACTTTGCCTGCGACTTCGCTCGGAAGCACCGTCTGGCAGAACGTGTGAACGCAGTCTTGTACTCGCCAGCGTTTCGCAAGGACGCCGCGGGCGGTCGCGACAGCTCTCACTGCCTGCTTGACCCGCGGGAGCTGGCTGAGTGGATGATCGCCGACAATGTTCCCGCCCGGCTGGGACTGCAGTTGCATAAGTTCGTGTGGGACCCGGCGGCAAAGGGAGTGTAGCGGGAATTGCTGATTGATGACTTTTGATTGTTGATGGAAAAATCGAGGCCACGCACTCTGCGTTTTTCAAATCAACAATCATCAATCAACAATTGCGTCTCGAGCGGAAGCGTAACCCTTACGTGAGTGCCTGCAATTCAGAAGGTCGATCGCTTGACCCCTTTCGTTGAGAGTGCAGTGCCAGAATCCGTTAGAATGGGCTTTCCGACGCGCTGGGAATAGAGATGTGACAAAGGAGCAGCCGAATCCGAAGCCCGGGGGTGTCAAAGGTTGAGCGGCACCCGGGCACCCAAGATCGGCTTGGCCGAGCTAGAAGATCTCGAGGCTATTCTAGGTTTGCAGAAGCTCGCTTTTCGCAGTGAGGCCGAGCTCTATAACGATTTCTCCCTTCCCCCGCTGACTCAAACGCTGGAGAGTATAAAGGCGGATTTCTGCCAGAAGATTATTCTCAAGGCGTGCGTCGCGGATGTAATCGTCGGGTCGGTGAGAGGCTTTCGCAACGATTCCACTTGCTATGTTGAGCGGCTCATTGTTCATCCGACTTGCCAAGGGCGGGGCATCGGTACGGCTTTGATGCGCGCGCTCGAAGACCGTTTCCCCGGCGTGGAGCGATATGAATTGTTCACCGGGCACCGGAGCGAGAGAAACATTCGCCTCTACCAAAAGCTCGGATATTCCGTCCACAGGCGAGAGGGCATGCTCGTCTTCATGGAAAAGACAGCTGAAGTTTCGTTCAGCCCCATGAGATCCAATTTGAGATGACAAACTCGGCCAAATCGCGAGCCGTAGTCCTGCTCAGTGGCGGGATGGATTCCTGCGTTTGCGCGGCGCTGGCGGCGCGCGATCATGACGCGGCCGCGGTTCACGTCAGTTACGGACAACGTACCGAAGAGCGCGAACGCAGGGCGTTCCTGGCCATCTGCGAACGGCTCGGCATTCGCGACAAGCTCGTGGTCCGAAACGAAGCCTTGCGGGCGATTGGCGGATCGGCACTCACTGACGACGCTATCGCGGTTCCCACAGCGGAAGCCCTTGGGCGCGGCATTCCCGTCACGTATGTTCCTTTCCGCAACGCGCATTTCCTGGCGGTGGCCGTCAGTTGGGCCGAGGTGTTGGGTGCAGACAAGGTCTACGTCGGCGCGGTTGAACCGGATAGTTCCGGCTATCCGGATTGCCGCCCGGCCTATTACAAAGCTTTCAACGAAGTGGTAAGGGCGGGCACGAAGGAAGGGGGCATCGAAGTGGTCACCCCGCTGATCGCCATGCACAAAGTCGAGATTGTGCGTCTTGGCCTTGAACTTGGTGCACCGTTCGATTTAACTTGGTCATGTTACAGCCGCGAAGATCAAGCCTGCGGCGTCTGCGACAGCTGCGTGTTGCGCCTGCGGGCGTTTGAAGCGGCCGGACTCAAAGATCCAATATCATACGCGGCGCGATAGATTGTGGATTGTCGAATCTGCGATTGTGGAGTGGAACCAGCGAGGCCATAGGCGAAAGCGGGGTCTCATTCAACAATCAATGTTCAACAATCATCAGCCTGTCCGCCGGGAGGCAAAATGAAAAAGCATCTCGCAATCTTTCTGTTCAGCGCACTGGCCGTGGGACTGTTTCTGCCGTACGGCTTCGCCCAGGTATCGGGGACGGCCAAAGGGACTTGCAAGGACGCCGAGGGCGCCCCTATCGTGGGTGGGATAGTGGTCTTTGCGAACCTCGACAACGGCCAGAAGTACACCCTAAAGACCAACAAGAACGGCGAGTACTTCTCGCTCGGACTTTCTACCGGCAGCTACAGGGTCACTCTCTACAAGAACGCTGACGACCAAAAGGCCGAAAAGGAGTTGTGGCACTACAACAAGTTCCCAATGCAGACTGGCGAGAATGTTCTCGACTTCGACTTGAAGAAGGAGACGGAGAAGCACGCGAAAGGTGAGGGTCTCAGTCCCGAGGAGTTGAAGAAGTTGCAGGAGCAGCAGGCCAAGGTGCAGAAGGAACAAACCACGGTTAACTCTCTGAACGCGAAGCTGAAGGCGGCCCAGGACGCTGCAGGGGCGACCCCTCCTGACTACGACACCGCCATCGCGGATCTGAACGACGCAAATCAAATTGACCCGAACCGCGATCTGATCTGGTTCAAGCTAGGAGACTACTACCGCCTATCGGCGCTCAAGCAGACGGATTCAGCCGAAAAGCAAAAACGGCTGGACTCGGCGGTCGATTCTTATCAGAAGGCCATCCAACTCAAGATGACGGCCACCGACAAAGATCCGAACGCGGGCAAGAACCTGGCCGCGTACTACAACAACCTGGCAGAAGCTTACGCCAAGGGCAACAAGGTGGATGACGCGGTCAAGACCTACGCCCTGGCGGCTGAGGTGGATCCGACAAGCGCTGCCCAATACTACTTTAATACCGGCGCCGTGTTGACCAACGTGGGCAGAGTAGACGATGCGATTGGGGCTTTTGACAAGGTGATTGCTGCCGATCCCAACCGCGCCGATGCCTATTACTGGAAGGGTGTGAACCTGATCGGCAAGGAAACTATGGACAAGGACGGCAAGGCGGTGGCGCCGCCCGGAACGGCCGAGGCCTTCCAGAAGTATTTGGAACTGCAGCCAACAGGCGGCTTTGCCGATGCAGCGAAACAGATGCTGGCTACGATTGGGTCCGCGGTAGAAACCAGCTACGGCACCAAGAAGAAACCGCCGAAAAAGTAGTTCCCTCCGGACTAGACTGGGAGAAGGGCGGCTCGCTGGGCCGCCCTTTTTCTTCTGTCCCAAGACCCACGTTACTAAGGGCTATGTACTTGCTGGCCTTCGCCTCTCGGCCTTCCGCGCGGTACAGTGGAGTAACTGACGTTTCTCCCCTTCTGTGGTGCGTGCGATTCCTGAGTAGTGAGGACGAATGGCAGCACCGACAATTGCACCCATCTCCGTTGCGTTAGAGGGTTTTTCGGGAAGCGGCAGAGTTGCGACTCCGGCCCTGCTGGGCGCGATGCTGCGCGCCGGCGAAAAAATCAGTGATCTGATCTTTTCGCCCGGCCGCCCGCCGCAAGTGCAGGTTTACGGGCAGATGATTCCCGTGCAGGTGCCGGGACTCACGTTCCTGACCCCGGACGATACGCGTCACATCGCCGTGGATCTGATTGGGGACAACAAGCAAGCCATCACGACGCTGCGTGAGCACGGGGCGTGCGACGTTTCTTATGGCTTGCCCGGGCTGGCGCGCTTCCGGGTCAATATCTTCATCCAGCGCGGCAGCTGCGCCGTGGTCATGCGCGTAATTCCCACGACGATTCCTGACTTTGCCTCGCTGCGGCTGCCACAACAGCTCTCCGAGATCACCAAGCTGAGGGACGGAATTGTGCTGGTGACGGGGGCGGCCGGGTCCGGCAAGTCGTCTACGCTCGCGGTGCTGCTGGACTGCATCAATCAGGAGAAGTACTACCACATCATCACCATCGAAGACCCCATCGAGTTCCTGCACAATCACAAATGCTCGACCATCCACCAGCGCGAACTGCACAGCGACACGCCCAGTTTTGCCCACGCCCTGCGCTCGGCCATGCGGCAGGCGCCGAAAGTGATTCTGGTGGGTGAGATGCGTGACCGGGAGACGATCGAGATCGTTCTGGAAGCAGCCGAGACCGGCCACCTGGTTTTCTCCAGTTTGAACACGATGGATGCGTCGAAGACGGTGGAGCGAATTGTCAGTGCCTTCTCGCCCGCGGAACAGCAATCGGTGCGGGAACGTTTTGCAAAATCCTTCCGCTACATCATCTGCCAGCGGCTCATTTCCAAGGCTGACCGCGGCGGACGCGTCCCGGCTTTCGAGATCCTCAAGGCGAATGCCCGCACGCGGGAGTGCATCGAAAAAGGCGAGCGCGAGGACAAGACCCTGCTCGATGCCATGAAAGCGGGGGCGTCCGAGGGCATGCAGCACTTCGACGGCGAGATCGCGCAGCTGGTGCGCGATCGCGTGGTTGATCTCGAAACCGGCTTGGCGTTTGCCAGCAACCCAGCTGTGCTGGGGCAGGAACTGGCGAGGTAAGGCCGGTCCCAAACCCCCACTGCGGATCAATCTCCCGGGTTTTGTCACGACGAAGCGAGGAAGTCTTCGTTCCCAGCAGAACGAGAAGACAATCAGCACAGCACTTCTCCTCACAGTTCATTCGTTTCCTTGTCGTATCATCTCTCCATGTCTGCGTCACCGATTCATGCGACCGTTCTCAGCTTCGAAGACGCTCGGCGCATGGTCGAGGAACAGGCAGCCGCGGTTCGTCCCATGGAAACAGAATCCGTGGATTTGCTTTCCGCTGCGGGCCGCGTGTTGGCCGAGCCGGTATTCGCAGATCGCGACATTCCACCGTTCCCCCGCTCGGCGCGCGACGGCTACGCCGTGCGGTCATCCGACTTGGCACAACTTCCGGCTGTGCTGGATGTGATCGGTGAAATCAAGGCTGGGGAAAAGCCGGGCGCGACACCGGCGCACATTGGCCTTGGGCAAGCGGTTTCGATCATGACGGGAGCGGCGGTCCCAGCAGGCGCAGACGCCGTGGTGATGGTCGAGCACACAACGCAGCGAGGGCAGCAGGTTGAGATCAGGAACAGTGTTCTCGGCGGCGAGAACATTGTTCCCAGGGGCGCCGAGGCGCGCCAAGGGAGTCTCCTGCTTAATTGTGGCCTGCGGCTAAATGACGCCGCCATCGCGCTGGCTGCATCCGTCGGCAAATCGAAGCTGGACGTGCACCGAACGCCGCGGATCGCCGTGCTTGCGACCGGCGATGAGATTGTAGACGTGAATGCCAGTCCTGGCCCGACGCAAATTCGCAACTCGAACAGCTATTCGCTCGCGGTGCAGATCCGCGGGGCAGGAGGAGAGCCGGTTCTACTGCCCATCGCTCCCGATGATGCGCATGCGCTGCGTTCTCTGATCGAAGAGGGGCTGCAGTCAGACCTGCTGCTGATGACCGGCGGCGTTTCCGTGGGCCGCTATGATCTGGTCGAGCAGGTACTGTCAGAAATGGGAGCTGAGTTTTTCTTTACCGGCGTGCAGATTCAGCCGGGCCGTCCGGTCGTGTTCGGGCGATGTGGCAGAAACCCTCAGGGGCTAAAGCCCTCGCTGAAAGCAAAGGCATTATCGCAGCGCTCAAAGCGCTGCGCCACCCAAAACCGGATTCTTCAGCAAAGTGCAAAGCCCGCGCCCTTCGCAAAACGTGTTGCTAAAACCGGTTCCACATACTTCTTCGGCCTTCCCGGCAATCCTGTGTCTACTATGGTGACCTTCGAACTATTCGCTCGACCCATTCTGGAAGCGCTAGCCGGCCAGTCGCCGCGCAAGCTCGTGTTCCCTCAAGCGCGTTTGAAGTCGGAGATTCGCAAGAAGACTGGCCTCAAGCGCTTTCTTCCCGCGCTGCTCTCTGGGGAGCTGGAAAACTCAGAGGTCGAACTCGTGGCGTGGCAGGGATCGGGCGACATTGCGGCCACTGCACGGGCAAACTGTTATGTCGTCGTGCCGCCCGACCGGGAGCGGATTGCCGCGGGAGAATGGGTTGCGGTGATGATGAGATAGCCCAGGGGATCCCCTCCAGGATTCCCAGGGCAAAGCGCCGGTCCCGAACTACTCCATTCGGAGTAGGCGTGCATTCTTAGCACGGGCGGCTAAGCCACGCGGGTACTTGTGCGGAACTCTGCAAGAGACGAAAGTGCTGTGGAGCGCCGAAAGGCTGAATCATTCCCCTGCGCCTGGCGCGGCCACCTAACCAATCAGGAGCTGAACCGATGAAAAAGATTGGCATACTCGTACTTCTCGCCTCGGCGGTTTTGCTGTTGGGAGGAAGCGCTTTGGCACAGGGTGACCTAAGCTACTATTTCGTCACCTACTATTCCAACGCCAATAATCCGAAAGCGCCAGACGCCACCCTGCGCATCGTGAATGATGGCGACATATCGACCGCAGAATCGGAGGGAGTTCCGAACGGAGGTCTGTGGGCTTTCATCTATGTGTTCGATGACAGCCAGGAGATGCAGGAATGCTGCAGTTGCTTCGTTTCAGCCGACGGCATCCTGTCAGAGTCGGTGAACAAGGAGCTGTTGGCGAACTCGCTGACCGGCAAAGTAAACACGCGTGGCGTGATCAAAGTCATTGCCAGCTTATTCAGCGATCCGACCAATACCGGCTACACCCGCCCGGGTCTGCATGGCACGATGACGCACATCCAGGCGTTCAACTCGGTGGGCGCTAGCCCGTACACCACCACCGAAGCCCCGCTGGCGGGTGCGAACCGTTCTGGGGATGAGGAGGCTGCTCTGGAAGAGTCCTGCTCGTTCGCCATCACGCTGGGTAGCGGCCGTGGCGTTTGCTCCTGCACGCCGGAAGATCACGACTTCTAAGTCTCTTCCGCTAACAGCCAGAGAACCGCTCATTCCCGGACGCCAGCCATGACTTGGCGACTTGGCGTCCGGGTTTTGTTTAGCAGGGAGAATAATTTCTGGACCATCCTGACCAAAAGAGTCATAAAGCCGCAGAATTACTCCTTTTGGAGTAGGCATGCGTTGTTATTGCAGGCGGCTAAGCCACGTGGGTACTTGTAAGGAACTATGCAAAGCACGAAAGTGCTGTGGAGTGGCAAAAGGCCGAATCCTCCCCCCACGTCCAGCGCGGCCTCGAAACCAATCAGGAGATGAACTGATGAAAAGCATCGGAGTACTCTTACTTCTCGCCTCCGCGGTTGTGCTGTTGGGAGGAAGCGCTCTCGCGCAGAATGACCCCGTAGCAGGTGGTGACTACAGCTTCTATTTCGTCACCTACTATTCCAACGCCAATAATCCGAAAGCGCCGGACGCAACCCTGCGCATCGTTAACGACGGCGACCTGTCCACTTCCGAAGTGGAAGGGGTGCCGAACGGAGGCATGTACGCCGGCATCGCCGTGTTCGATGATAGTCAGGAGCTGCAGGAATGCTGCAACTGCTGGATCTCGGCTGACGGCGTCCTCTCGGAGTCAGTGAACAAGAATCTGCTGACGAACTCGCTGACCGGCAAGGTGAACACCCGAGGCGTGATCAAGGTCGTTGGCAATACAAACGCCGACGTCACCAACACACGGGTCGTGCCGGGACTACATGGCTGGATGACCCACGTCCAGGCATTCAACCCGATAGCGGGAACCGGCCCATACACTACCACTGAGACTCCGCTGGCTGACGCGAATCTTACCGGGGTCGAGGCGGAAGCTTTGGGACAGCTATGCTCGTTTGCGTTCACGCTGGGCAGCGGCCACGGCATCTGCTCCTGCACGCCGGAAGATCACGACTTCTAGTTGTCCGCTCGCAGAACGGCAACTGCTAGTTTTCCGGATGCCGGGCAAGAGCGGCGTCCGGAGTTTCTTTTCTTGTGGTAACGCGACGCCGTACGCGACATCTCTCCGACCAGCCTTTCCATGTAAGATAGACCTTCCGCATGGCAAAGAAACTTTCGCACTACGACCGTGGCGGCCGCGCCCGGATGGTGGACGTCTCGGGCAAGCCGGCAACCCGGCGCGAGGCCGAAGCCCGCGCCTTCGTAGCTATGAAGCCCGCGGTGCTGGCGGCGCTACCGAAGAATGCGAAGGGCGATCCGCTCGAAGTTGCTCGTTTGGCCGGCATTATGGCGGCCAAACGCACGGCCGAACTCATCCCCATGTGCCATCCGCTGCCGCTGGCGCTCGTTGATGTCGAGGTACGCCTGTGCGAGAATGGCGTCGCCATTGCTTCGAAGGTCGCGACTACCTCAGAAACCGGCGTAGAGATGGAAGCGCTGGTCGCGGCGAGCGTATCCGCGCTTACTGTTTACGACATGTGCAAGGGGATGAACAAGAGCATCGAAATCCGCGAGATTGTGCTGGAAAGGAAAACCGGCGGCAAAAGCGGTGAGTACCGCCGTGCGAAACAGGGCTAACAGAATTCATGGCGAATGAGGTCAAGCTGCTGTTGGTGGACGACAATCCCATGGTGCTGAGGATGTTGGAACATGCCCTGGCCCCGCTGGCGCAGATCGCCACGGCGACGGACTCCGCCGACGCTTTACTGAAGGCCGTAGACAATCCGCCAGAATTGCTGGTCTGCGACTATCGCATGCCGGGCATGGACGGCCGCCAACTCGTCGAAAAGCTGAAGAGCCGGCCAGCAACGGCGAATTTTTCCACCGTGCTGATGGCCAGCAAGGCCGACATCGCGGAACGGCTCTCGCCCCAGGATGCGGCCGACGACTATCTGGAGAAGCCGTTCTTCCTGAAAGAAGCGACGCGCCGCATCAAGCGCATGATTGACCGAATCGCGCTGGAGAAAATGGCCAAAACGGCGCCATCTGACGGGGTAGTGCGCGGCAGTTTGGCACAGATGAACGTGATTGACCTGATGCAGTCGCTCGAAATGGGCCGCAAAAGCTGCCAGCTAACGCTGACGAATGAAGGCGACAAATGCGAAGTGTTCTTCGTCGAAGGCCAGGTCAAGCACGCGACCTACGGAGCGCTGGTGGGCGACGAAGCGGTTTTCAAGGTGCTGCGCTGGACGGGAGGTAATTTCGAGCTAAACTTTGAAGGGAAAACTGACAAGGAGACCACGCAGCTCAACACGCAAGGCCTGCTAATGGAAGGCCTTCGCCTGCTGGACGAATCGCAGCGTGATGCCGGCGAACCCGAGGCCGCGGCGGAACCGGCTAGCGATGCGGGCCAGGGCAAACACGAAGAAGAGGAAGATGTCCTTCTCGACAACTGAGGCACGGGCCGACGAGTTGTTCACGGCGGCAGTGGTTACGGTCAGCGATTCCTGCTCGCGTGGCGAACGCAAGGACTTGTCGGGGCCGGCGGTTGTGCAGTTTCTGCAGAAGCTCCACTTCAAAATCGTCGCGCAGGAAGTCGTTCCCGACGATCTGCTCCAGATTCAGAATCTCCTTATTCGACTGGCGGGGAAGGCCCGCTTCATCGCGACGACTGGCGGAACCGGAATCGCTCCGCGCGACGTCACGCCGGAGGCGACGGTTGCGGTGTGCGACCGGCTACTGAATGGCGTGGCCGAACGAATGCGCAGCGAAGGGCTAAAGAAGACTCCGTTTGCCGCATTGAGCCGGGGCGTTTGCGGTGTGCGCGGGCAAGCGTTGATTCTCAACTTGCCCGGAAGTCCTGCGGGAGCGGTGGAATCGCTCGAGGCAGTGGCGGATTTGATTCCGCACGCGATCGAATTGCTGAGCGGGAAGACGGAGCACAAGTAGTGCCGCTGGACGGAAGATTAAGCGCGATTGATGCCCTTGCGCATTAGGGAGACTCTGATTAAGTTCGGGAAAAACAAGAGCAGGTTCCCATTCGACTCCTTCGCTACGCTCAGTCGCTCAGGGCAGGCTCTCGGCTTCGCGGAATTGCCCGCGGGACGGGCAATTCCACTTCGCTCGGAATGACAGAATTGACCTAATCAGAGTCTCCTTAGAGCGTGTTTCAAAAATGTTCGTTACGATGCCCGGGAAAGCATACCTCAGCGGCTAAAGCCGCGAATCAATGGAACGTGGATACGGCACGGCTGAAACCGTGCCCTTCCCAATTCATTTTTGAAGCACGCTGTAGTATCCCGAGTCTTCCGTATCAATCCGCTCAACTGACACGACTCCCGGAATCACGTACACTGGCTCTTACCTTTGAAGACTGTCGGACACATTCTGGCCCGGTACACGGCATGGATATGGGGCCTGCTCAAGGTGCTGGGGATCTGGGGAGTGTTCACCATCGCTTTCGCCGACAGCGCCTTGCTGGGCATGCCCGTAGACGCGATCGTTGCGACGTATGTCTACCAGGATCGCAGGCGCTTCCTGTTGTACATTCTAATGGCCTCACTCGGATCTGCGCTTGGCAGCATTCCGCTGTACCTGATCGGCTATCTTGGCGGCGAAAAAGTTCTGCGCAAACGAATTCCCGAAGAGCGTTTTCAAAGGATTCACCGCTCGTTCGAGGAGCACGAGTTCTGGACTTTGATGTTTCCCGGAATGCTGCCGCCGCCCACTCCGTTCAAGATTTTCGTGCTCGGGGCAGCCGTGTTCGAGATGCGGTTCAGCCACTTTTTGGCCGCGATTTTCGCCGGTAGGTTTGTACGGTTTCTGGTGCTTTCCCTGCTGACGCTTGGCTTCGGGCCCCAGATCGTACAGCTGGCGGGAGGCCCACTCAAGCGGCATCTCATCTTAGTGATGGTGGCGCTGGAAGTGATCGGCGCCGTCGTCTGGATCTGGTGGCAAAGCAGAAAGGGCAAGAAAACTCTCGCCGCCCCGCCTGCCGAAACCGTCGCGGGAAAGCAGCCCGTGAGCGAATGAGGATTCCGCCGTTTCTAGCGTCCTGTAACTGAGATTCGCTGAATGAACTGCGTCCCCCGTGCGTGCAACAAGGGCAGCGACCTCAAGGGCTAAAGCCCCGTTTTTCAAAGGATCAAGGACGGCGCGGCTGGAAGCCGCGCCCTTTCAAGGCGCTCGGACTTATACTGCGCGAATTTCAGTTACAAGACACTAGGCTGCGGCCGTATGATTGCCCGACCGCTGCAGCCGTCCGGAAAGCGCGTTCAGTAGGACGGGTGTGCCGAACATCGCCAGGGAGAAGAGCAGATCGCCGACGGCAGTTCCGCGGAAGAAAGGAAGCCCCGCCGCGTAGCACGCCATCAGGCCGCTGAAGGTTTTCGGGTACATCGCCCAGGCTGCCCACACCGCGAAATTACTGATCAGAAAAAACGACACCGAGCTGCACGCGGCCGCACCCACGATTCGCCAGAACCCTGCTTTCTCCCGCAAGTTCGTGCCCAGCCAGACAATTGCCGCATACCAAGCCCAGGTAACAAGAAGATCCCAAGACACTGGGTAGGCATAAATGAAGCGGTTCAGAACCACATCGGCGGTCGCCAGCAGCGCGACAGGGATCCACATCTGGCGGCGCGACCCGTGCGCTCCAAAGAAGAGCAGCGAGGCGGCCACGGGTGTGAAGTGCCACGCGTGGGGCAGAATGTTCAAGTGACCGGCAAAGGGTAAGAAGCGGACAGCAATGGCCAGCAGCACGAATACGTAAGCGAGCATGAGCACCTCAGGAAATAGCGATTTCTTATTCTGGCCGCTATGGCGGCTGGCGTCAAGGTCGGAACAGCCTCTTGCATTCATATCCCGATCCCCCTTTTCGCCTTTACTGTCAGTCCGGCTCGGGCACGACCCGGTTGGATCCGGCGAAGACATCGCCGACCACGTGAAGGCTCTTGTCGAGTTCGACGGCAGCGCTCAGCGCGCTGCGCCTTCGACCGCGGCTGATCGCGCTCGGCATCTGGGCGAAACGCAGATCCATGAAATGCACCATGTAACCTTCGCCCGGAGGTGGAAGCGCTTCCGTCTCGGTGATGGGATATTGCGCCCAATCCAGATACACCCGCCCCAAATACGACTGTTTCGCCGCAAGAATGGCCGGAGTCTCTTCCGGCTTATAGCGAATTTCAAGCTGGCCACGGGGATCGACCTCGGGCGTGAGGGAATCCACAGGGGCGAGAGCAAAGAAAGCAGGGGATTCGACTACGCCATACCAATGAAAAGGATCCACCATGGTGGGATATGCGGAAACGCGAAGCGGATCGGCTCCCTCGTAGGTGCGCGCCTCAAGAGCGTGGACCGCGCGGCGGTGCTCAAAATCGCGTAGTCCCCACAGGAGAACGATCCCGAGGAGAGCCAGTGCGGCCGCAACTCGCCCGCGCGGACCTCGGTGCCGTACGCCGATTTCCTTGTCGATAAGGGCGAAAAGCGCAGGCACGATCAATCCCAGGCCCAAAAGGATCCACATCACGGGCTCAAAGATGAAGACGATATCCCACGAATACCACTTCTCCGAGAACGGCCAGAATGGGCGCACACCGTAGTTGTTGGTGAAGTCGAGCAGGATATGGCTCAGCCCGGCAAGGCAAGCGTACAAAAATAACAGCCCCCAGCGTGGCGGCAGCTTCGGGTTATTCGTCCGCCGGCCGCGCAGACGCCAGATCAGATAGACGCCGCCGACAACCATGACCGCGGTTAGCGGGATTCCCAGGAACGAATGGGTAAAGCCGCGATGATGGGCAAATCCGAACGCCGCGCCGCCAAAGCGGCCAAGCGCGTCCAGATCGGGAGCCTCGGCCGCCAGTGTGAGCGTAAGTGTCGCCAGCGCTGTCTTGCGGTTGAGTCCTGCGCGGCCCAGGCAGGCACCCGTCAGAAAATGGGTAATGGGTTCCATGAGGTCGCGAGAATTCTATTGCCTCTGACTGAGATACGCCAAGCCGCAAGAACGGCCAGTTTGCCAGAAAACTCGCACTGCGAACCTCAGGGGCTGAAGCCCTCACAGAAAAGACAGTCTTCATCGCAGCGCTGAAAGCGTTCCACCCCAGCAAGCCAAAACCGGGCTTGCTGGGGACCCCGGCGCTGCGCCACCCAAAACCGAGTTCTTCAGTCGCCAGGGGACAGTGGGACGGAACGAGCGGGCGCCAGCAAGGTCAGTGCGTTCGGCACGATCGTAATCTCCGCAGGGAGGGTCCCCAGCAATTCGCCGTCGGCCTCGACATATATCTTTCGCTGTCGATCCCGCGCCTCAGCAGAAGGAGATTCCCGATATTGGCAACGGACCGTTGCGCTGTGGGCCAGGTCAATGCCAGGGATGGTCCAACGTTGCCCCAGCAGCCCGCGCGCTACGTAAGCAAGATATGCCAATCGGCTCCCGGTGCAACAAAGAACCAGGCGCACGTCATCGCGGTCGAGTGATGCTCCGGGAGCGAGCTCTCGTAGGACTCCGCCGAAGTTGCGGATTCGCACGCCCAGCAACTCGGTGACTTCGGCGCGCCTGGATTCATTGGACCCGTTTTCAATGTACGCGACTACAAACCGCGTCATTGGGTAGGTGAACCATAGATTCCAGGCCTTGGTGTAGTACGCGGTCATTCCCATGCGTTGCTTGATGCGGCTCTGGAGTTTGTAGAAAAGGTGGGCGTCAACCCCGACGCCGGCGGCGACGACAAAGTACTGCGCGTCAGGGTTTCCCTGCAGGTTTGTGTATTCAATATGGCCCAGGGCCACGCGCTTTGGCACAGCGCGTACTGCAGCCTCGGCCGCAGCGGCCACATCGAGAGGAAGGCCGAGGTCGTGGGCCAGCGCATTGGCAGTGCCCATGGGCAGAACCGCCAAGGCCACGGAGGAATTGGCCAGCACCTGAGCGACGTTATTGATGGTGCCGTCGCCACCGCAGACGAAGATGGTGTCGCAACCCGAGTCGACGGCACGCCGCGTCGCCTCCGCGCCGTCGGGGCGAGTTGCAGCGGGAATCAGTTCGGCCTCGACGCCGGCGTTTCGCAAAATGGCCAGCGCGGACTCCAGCTTCCGCTGCAGTTTCTGGCTGCCTCCGGAGTCCGGATTGAAGATGAGGGCCGCTTTTCGCATGGTGGATCGAACCTGGATTGTACCCGAGGCCCGAGGTATTCGAGCCGAGCGTTCGCGCAGGGAGGTAACGGAAGAGTACTCAGCGGGAGTTCCATTCCCACATACCGAACATGGCCTTCTGCGGGATAGGATGGCCGAGCTGGCGGGCAAGCATCGTGATTTGCCCGCGATGGTGGGCGTCATGGGCGATCAAATAGCCGAAAAAACCGGCCACATCGGGCCGGAAGCCCTTGACCTGGCCGTCTCCGGCCAGCGCCTGGCTTAGAACCAGGCTAAGAGCGAGGCGGCTTTTCTCCAGCGCGCGAATGGCTTGCGCTGGTGTCGCCGTGGCCCGATCCAGTTGTCCGGGAATCTCCTTCGCTTTCGCGGCCTTCAGCCACATCACGCGCACGTTGTGCATGTGGGCGACGATCGCCACGATGGCGCGGCCCTTGCCCACAGGCGGGTCGGCTTTCCAGGCGGCGTGCGGGAGATGGTCAATCAGATACTGATTGATGCGGTTGTTGGTGTTGAACGCGTTGAGCAGTGAAACGGGAATCTGCCGGATATAGGCGTCAAATGCGGCTGTTTGCCGTGCGGTTGCTTTCTGTGGCATGGGATCTCTTGCGAACGGCTTGGCAAGTAGCACTATTTCACATGAGCCGAGGCGGGGTTTTCAAGGGGCCGGTTTTCCACAGGGTTAGACCTTCCATCGTAGTCCGATACTCCGTTGGGCTGGAATCGTCTCTAGTTACAGGCAAGGCTGTCGCGAAAGCTGGTCGCGGCGAATCGCGTACACCAAGTGGGAAAAGCCGATGCGCATGACCTCCTTCCACACCGTCATGCTGTTCTTTTCGGCCACGCGATCCGCTGCGTTTCGAGAATCTGCATAAGCCCCTCTGGTCCCGATCTCGATCCCGAACGTTCTTCCGATTCTATGCAAATCTCTCCCCAGCTATAATCGGCCCCATGCCCGCATCCAAAGACGCCGAGAAGAAGATCGAGGCTCTCCGCGAAACGATTCGCCACCACGAATATCTCTACTACGTTCTCGACAGCCCTGAAATCAGCGATGCCGAGTTCGACCGGCTCATGCAGCAACTGATGGATTTGGAGGCCGAGCATCCGTCGCTAATCACGCCGGATTCGCCCACGCAGCGCGTCGGGGGCAAGCCGCGCGAGGGATTCGTCAGGGTGCCACACTCCTCGCCCATGCTTTCGCTCGACAATACGTATAGCGAGGAGGAACTTCGCGACTGGGAACGCCGCGTTCACGAATTGAGCGGCCAGAGCGACGTGGATTACGTTTGCGAATTAAAGCTCGACGGCATGTCGCTGGCGTTGGTCTATGAGGACGGGAAGCTCGTGCGCGGCGTAACGCGCGGCGACGGCGCGGTCGGCGAAGACGTTACGCTCAACGTGCGGACGGTGCATTCGGTGCCGCTCTCGATTCCGAAGGAGCGGTTGAAGAAAGCCGGCATTCCGGCGGATTTCGAAGTGCGCGGCGAACTATTGATGCCGACGGCCGCCTTCAGGAAACTGAACGAAGAGCGTGAGCGTCAAGGTCTGCCGACGTTCGCCAATCCGCGCAATTTCACGGCGGGCACGGTGCGGCAACTCGACTCCGGCGTCACGGCGCAACGCCGTCTCGATTTCTTTCCCTACATTCTCTTGCAGGACGGACGCACCTACTTTGAGCGCCACTGGGAAACGCTGACCGCGCTCGACAAGGCGGGATTCAAGGTCAACCCGAATCGCAAGCTCGTCGATTCGATGAATGAAGTTTGGGCCTTTATTCAGCAGTGGGAGGCGAAACGCGATTCGCTGCCTTATGAGATTGACGGCATCGTCGTCAAAGTCGACCGCGCCGCGTTGCAGGACGAACTCGGCTTTACCGGCAAAGCGCCGCGGTGGGCGATCGCGTACAAATACGCGGCGCGCGCCGGAATCACGAAGATCGAAGGCATTCGCGTGCAAGTCGGGCGCACCGGCAAACTCACGCCGGTGGCGATGTTGGCTCCGGTTTCGATTGGCGGCACGACCGTTCGAAACGCCACGCTGCACAACATGGATGAAATCGAACGCCTGGGCGTCAAGATCGGCGATTGGGTGCAGGTCGAGCGCGGCGGCGACGTGATTCCAAAGGTCGCTAAGGTGGTCGAGGACAAGGATCATCCGCGTGGGCACGAAACGTTCGTGATGCCTGAGAAATGCCCCGAGTGCGGCACTCGAGTCGTTCGAACGGAAGGCGAGGTGGATTACCGCTGCGTCAATGCCAACTGCCCGGCCAAGCTGCGCGAGACGATTCTGCATTTTGCTTCGCGCGGCGTCATGAACATTGACGGCATGGGCGAGGCGCTGGCCAATCAGCTTACTGAGCGTGGCCTGGTGAAGAACGTTGCCGACATCTACAAGCTGACGAAAGACGATCTGCTCAGCCTGGAGCGCATGGGCGACAAGTCGGCGCAGAACATCCTCGACGAAATCGAGAACTCGAGGAAGCTGCCGCTGGAGCGGGTGACTTATGGCTTAGGCATTCGCTTTGTCGGCGAGCGGACGGCGCAATTCCTGGCGGAGCATTTTGGATCGATGGAAGAACTGGAACACGCGACCGTCGAAGAATTGCAGAACGTGAACGAGGTCGGCCCGCGGATCGCAGAAAGCATCGTCGAGTTCTTCAGCGTTCCTGCAAATCGGGAGCTGGTGAAACGTTTGGGGAAGGCGGGTCTCACGTTCAGGGGCCAGAAGAAGCAGCGCGGCACGAAACTCGCGGGCAAAACGTTCGTCCTCACTGGAACGCTCGGCAAATACACGCGCGACGAAGCCAAAAAGCTGATCGAAGACGCCGGCGGAAAGGTGACCGGCTCGGTCAGCAAGAAGACGGACTACGTCGTCGCCGGTGCCGATGCGGGATCAAAGCTGGATAAAGCGAAGGAGTTGGGCGTGGCCGTGATCGACGAAAAAGAGATGGAGAAACTGGCGGGGTGAAAGCAACGGTCTGGTACTTGCGAGATTGCAAGAAACCTCCACTCGACCGTTCCTTGAATGAAAACGTTGTAGCCTGAGCCTCGATATGGGTACTCTGCTGCAGAAAACTGCTTTCGTGGCCCTCTTTGGTTCGATGTTAGCGTCCCTGTCGGCAGGACAAGAGCGTGGGTCGGTTTTGGCGTCTGGGACCCTCAATCTTGTGCTCGCTAATAAGAATGGGTTCGTTATCGCTGCAGACAGCCGCATGTCCAGCGACAAGCTTTTCGAATGCGAGAGCAGGCTTCAGCTCTACTGTGACAACAGTCAAAAACTCTTCCGCACAGGCACAAACTCAGCATTGGCAATCGCCGGCTTCGCCGTGGAGCGCAGAGGTACACCTCTAGATCTGGCCGTCGCGTCTGTGCTTCGTAGGAGATTCGGAACATCCGGACTGGCCGACGAGAGGGGCACGGTCGAGTTCGCATCAGATTGGGTGGAAAGGGCCCTTGGACAGGCACTCACAGGAGTGGCCGCGCTCCATGATCCCGCCCCGGCCCTGCCCCTCATTGCGACGTTTGCCGGCTTCGATGAGCACGGAAGCGTGGTCATCAAGCGCCTCGTCTTCGCTGCTGTTTGGCGGCCCACCGGCCCTCGGGGTATCTTGACGCCGGAATTCCAGGCAGAATCTACACAGGAGACAGTAGGCAAGTTTATTTTCCATGCCGAAGGGATAACCTCTGTTGCAAGGGCAATTCTTGATGGCGCGTACAAGTCTGACGACCCCGTGATCCGCGACTACTATCAGAAATTGGCTGGCGGACAGCGAGACAACGTGTCGCTGCAGGAGATGCGGGCTTTGGCACAGGTTATTTTACGCGAAACTAGAAACTTCACGTCCAAGGTAGGCGGGGAGGACCAGATAGGGGTTTTTCCGGTAGCCGGCAACGTTGAATGGAAGCTGCCAACGCTCCCAGCGCAGACACAACTGTCTTCGAATTTCAGGCTGTGGAAAGGGGTGCTATGCAGAAACTCGCAACCGCCTTGCACCGGGGGAGAGTCCAGTTTCTTCGACGATTTTCAGCATCCCATTGACGAGCCCCGCCCCGAATTCTTTCTCGCCAGCGAGTTCAAGAACGTCCCAATCGCGCTCGATAACAATTATTTCGTGGGTACTTGCTTCGACGGAGCCACCTTGAAATGGCGCGGTGGGCCGTTTTTCTTGCGCACTGGTGGCATTGACGGATGTTTCAAGCAATGCACGATCGAGCTGCCCCAAGGAGGGCACCTGCCATCGGACTCCGAACTAAACGGAAAGTGTCGCATCGTCGAAAGGCCCGAGGTCGGCGTCGACTGAAGCAGGGTAGCTGGGTCCGAGAAGATTCAGAAGCCAAACTGCGACACAGGAAGCGCCGAGGGAGGCATAACCTTATAGGCGAGGGCCGACTGTGACGGGCCTATATTCGATAACCTGCACAACCGCAGGGCGGCTGGCGCTCAAGCGCTTCTCTGTAACACCGCGGTCATCCTCTTCCACGTCACCTCCAGCGTCTCCGGCAGTACGCGCGTTTCGCCAATCACCGACACGAAATTTGCGTCGGCGACCCAGCGTGGCAGAACGTGCATGTGAATATGCCCGGCAATCCCGGCTCCGGCGGCTTTGCCGATGTTCATCCCTAGATTGATTCCGTCGGGGTGGTAGAGTTCGCGCAGTACGGTCTCCATGCGCTGCGAGAGCGCCATCATCTCGTTGGCAGCTTCGGGCGATAACTTCTGTAACTCGTCTACGTGTTCGTAGGGCACGATCATTACATGCCCGGAAGTATAGGGATAAATATTCAAAACGACGAAGCAGAGCTTCCCACGATACACAATGCGCACCTTTGCGTCGTCGGTCTCTTTCGCGGCGTCGCAGAACACGCATTCGCCGGCCTTTTCCGGGCTGGAAACATAGGCGTAACGCCACGGCGTCCAAAGATAATCCATAGCAACGGCAGGTTAGCAGATGAGTGAGCAGGAAGGAAGAAAGCAATCAGAGGTCGTTTTTTATATGCCAGCGGTGCAGACTCCCACGTCTCGCAAAACCGGCGAGACCCATTCGGCTCGCTGCGCTCGCTCAGGGCAGGCCGTGGGGCACCCCTGAATGCTGAACACCCCTGCATTGGTGCCTAAACGCCAGTCTCACGCGGCGCGAGCCAACACTGAAACCTCCGTGTAACACAGGCCAGATTTGGGTTTGACACTGTTCGCAGGCCGTTGTTATAGTCGAAAAGAATTCCCATTGGACGCGGGTTTTCTGTAACGTCCGACAGCTGGGATTGTCCAAGCTCATTCGCCAGGGTGGGCCCACCACAACCAAACGAACCATCCAGCAGTCCACAGAGCAGGCCCGCATTCGCCAGCAGAGAGGCACGACCTTGTCCGACGACACCACGACTCCTAACCCTGAATCGACTCCAGCCGCTGTCGCTGAACCGGAAATCTCGAAACCCGACGCCGCACTTGAGGCCGCCGCGCCGGTCGAAGCACCGCAACCTGCTCCCGCGCAGGAGGACGCACACGCTACTCCAGCACACGAGGAAACTCACGCCACGCCTGCGGGCGAGGATTTCGCCGCTGCGCTTGAGACCTTCACCACTGAAACCGAAGAGGCGGTCAGCGACGATCGCGTCATCAAGGGCACGGTGCTGAAGCTGACGCCGACACACGTGGTCGTCGATATTGGCGCGAAGTCGGAGGGCATGCTTCCGCTGAGCGAGGTGGTCGATCACGAGGGCAATCCCAGGGTCAAGCCGGGTGATGAAATTGATGTGATGCGCGACAAGGGAGAGACGGAAGAGGGTTACATCAGTCTCTCCCATCAGAAAGCGAAACGCATTCACGCGTGGGAGGAAATTGACAAGGCGCATCGCGAAAAGAAGCCGATCAAGGGGGTAGTGATCGAGCGTATCAAGGGCGGCCTTACCGTAGACATCATGGGAGCGCACGCCTTTCTTCCAGGCTCACAGGTGGACCTGCGGCCCATTCGCAATCTGGACGGTATGAAGGGCCAGACGCTGGAAGTCGCCATCATCAAGCTGAACAAAAAGCGCGGCAACATAGTGGTCTCGCGCAAGGAACTGCTGGAAGGCGCACAGCAGGTGAAGCGATCGAAGACGCTCGAGCACCTGGCTGATGGAGCGGTCCTTACGGGAGTGGTCAAGAACCTGACCGAGTACGGCGCGTTTGTGGACCTGGGCGGGCTCGACGGACTGCTGCACATCACTGACATGTCCTGGGGGCGCCTCACGCACCCGAAGGATCTGGTGAACGTCGGCGATCAAATTCAGGTCAAGGTCCTCAAGTACGACAAGGAAAAGCAGCGCGTTTCCCTAGGTTTCAAGCAGCTCACGCCGGACCCATGGCTCGATGCCGAGCATCGCTATCCGGTGGGAGCGCACGTTTCGGGCCGAGTCATCAGCGTGACAGACTACGGAGCGTTCGTCGAGCTGGAGCAGGGAATCGAAGGTCTGGTCCACGTCAGTGAAATGACCTGGTCGAAGCGGATGAAGCATCCGTCGAAGCTGGTCAACGTGGGCGACCAGGTGGAGTGCGTGGTGCTGAGTGTGCATCCGACCGAACGGCGCATTTCGCTTGGCATGCGGCAACTGGCGGCTAATCCGTGGGATTCGCTGCATGATAAATTCCCCGTCGGCATGACGGTGGAAGGACGCGTGCGCAATTTGACCGACTTCGGCGCGTTCATCGAGATCGAGGACGGCATTGACGGCCTGGTTCACGTCAGTAATTTGAGCTGGACGAAGCGGGTGAAGCATCCTTCGGAAATTCTGAAAAAGGGCGACCGGGTCAAAGCTGTGGTTCTCGCCATCGAACCGGACAAGCGCCGCCTGTCGCTTGGCGTGAAGCAACTGCAACCGGACGTTTGGGAATCGTTCTTTACTGCGCATCACGTCGGCGATGTGATCCGCGGCAAGGTTCTGCGCGTGGCTGCGTTCGGCGCGTTCGTCGAAATCGCCGACGGTGTGGAAGGCCTGTGCCACAAATCCGAAGCCACAGATGAAAATGGCCAGCCGCTTCGCCTTGAAACGGGCGTCGAACACGACTTCAAGATCATCAAGATGAGTCCGGAAGAGAAGAAGATTGGGCTCAGCATTCGCGCCGTGGGCGAGGAAGCCTCGCGCTCTGAGGTGGAAGCCTACAAGCAGCCGGTTTCAAGCACCAGTTCGACCATCGGCGAACTGATCTCCTGGAAGCGGGCCAGCAACGAAGGGAACTGAAGAATCTCAACGCAGAGTACGCAGAGGTCCCAGAGGTTTTTGATCGTTTCCCCCTGCGACCTCCGCGCACTCTGCGTTGAAGCTCCTTTCCGCCCTGTTCTAGAATCATTCGTTTCTCTTTCGACATCTCTTCTTACCGAGGACAATTCCCTTGCCCGAAACTGTTTACGACGTAGCCATTATCGGCAGCGGACCTGCCGGATACACTGCCGCTATCCGCGCCGGCCAATATGGCCTGAAGACAGCGCTCATTGAAAAGGACGGATTCCTCGGCGGCACCTGCCTGCACATCGGCTGCATCCCGACCAAGGCGCTGCTGTTCAATGCGGAGCTTTGGGATCACCTGAAGGACGCGAAGGAATTCGGCATCGAAGGCGTGGATACGCGCAAGCTGAACTGGGCTGCCGTTCAGGAGCGCAAGGGGAAGATCGTGGCCAAGCACGCCAAAGGCCTCGAATTTCTCATGAAGAAAAACAAGGTCGAGACCGTGAGAGGCCACGGCAAGCTCACCGGGCCGGCGCAGAACGGCGTGTTCACGCTAGAAATCACGAACGATGGCAAGGCCAGCCCTCTCAAAGCAAAGAATGTGATAGTCGCGACCGGCTCGGAAGCGCGGATGCTGCCTGGCTTGGCACCGGACGACCGCGTTTTGACCAACATCGAAATTCTCAGTCTGAAGGAGATTCCGAAATCGCTGGTGATAGTGGGGGCTGGCGCGGTAGGCGTGGAATTCGCCTCCATCTACCGCTCGTTCGATTGCGAAGTCGCGATCATCGAAATGCTGCCGCGCCTGGTGGCGGTTGAAGACGAAGAAGTGTCGAAGGAACTGGCCCGCGTCTTCCGCAAACGCGGCATCAACTTTCACACCAGCGCGAGAGTGGACAAAGTTGAGAAGACGAAGTCGGGCATCGCCGTCGGCATTACCGTCGACGGCAAACAGCAGAAGATCGAAGCCGAAAAGATCCTGATCGCTGTCGGTCGCAAGCCGCGCACGGAAAACATCGGCCTGGAGCGCACCAAGATCAAGCCGGATCGCGGTTTCATCGAGACCGATTCCTGGATGCAGACAGCCGAGCCCGGCGTCTATGCCGTAGGCGACATCGTTCTTGGCGCGCCGCAACTCGCCCACGTGGGAGCCATGGAAGCACTCGTTGCGGTCGCCAAGATTGCAGGCAAGCCTGCCAAGCCGATCAACCCCGAACATATTCCTGGCGCGACGTATTGCCATCCGGAGATTGGCAGCGTCGGCCTCACCGAATCGAAGGCCCGCGAAGCTGGCTACAACGTGAAGATTGGCAAGTTCCCTTTCACCGCGAACTCGCGCGCCTCGATCGTCGGGCAGCACGAAGGATTCATCAAAATCGTCTCCGACGCTGACTACGGCGAGATTCTAGGTGTGCACATCATAGGGCCACAAGCCACAGAACTAATCGCTGAGGCGGTAGCCGCCATGGAGCTTGAAGCGACGGTGGAGGATTTGATGTGGACCATCCACGCGCACCCGACCCTGGCCGAAGCCATGCTGGACGCGGCAAACAGCGTGTATGGAATGGCAATCAACGCATGAACTTCATTGCCACGGATTCACGCGGAGAACACGGATAACCCAGCCTGTTTGTC